>ERZ808044.839-NODE-839-length-24154-cov-7.168833_pt1 | contig 24154 bp, 21 predicted proteins | sample MGYA00380195_ERZ808044 | MGnify/ENA primary metagenome ERZ808044 (study PRJEB31490, sample SAMN06133423) | mouse gut metagenome | isolation source: Z7_2 | host: mice | place: China: Chengdu | collected 2015-05 ...
CGATAAAAGTTCTTTGCTTCTTTCTTTCAAGAAAGAAGTGAGAGTTTGAGAGCAAAGCTCTCAAGGTTTTTTGACAAACTGAGGAGTTATATAAAGAAATATAACTCCTTTATTTTTGATTATTTTGATGAAGTAATTTTTCAATATCTACATTTTCTCCAGCCTGATAAACTGCTTTAAGTAATACAGCTAATATAGGTCCTATAATCATACCTAAAAAACCAATACATTTTAAACCAATATACATAGAAATCAATATCAACAAAGGGTGTAGTCCTATTTGTGTACCAAGTATTTTAGGTTGCATAATTTGCCTCATAAAATTTACACAAAGATATATAATAATATATCCTATAGCAATAGAAGGACTTCCCATAATCATATATATAACAGCACCTGGCCATAATATAAAACCACTTCCAAAAAAAGGTAGCGCATCAATTAAACTAATGATAACGCTTAAAAGCAGAGCATACGGAGAACGCAATATTAACAATCCTACTACACAGATAGCAAATGTATAAAGCATAAGTATACATTGTGTTTTAACATAACCTACCACAGAATATTTTAAACGCTCTTTTGCCTCTTTTAGCTGTCCTTCAAATAATGTATGAAAATGCTTTTGTGAAAATTCTGATATTAATGCCTTATCTTTTGTAAAAAAATAAGCTGATATTAATGCCACAATAATAATCATAAATAAATTCGGAATTGCTTTTAAAATGTTAAAAGATTGACTTCCTCCACTCTGTATCAAAGAGGGTAGTATACTTAAAATACCATTAAATGATATATTAATATAAGGACGAACATCAACAGGTAAGTGTTGTATTATATTATCTATATTATCAGATATTTTTTTTATAGAAATTTGCAGTTCTTGAATATAGAAAGGGAGATTTTCATAAAAAAGCTGTGCTTCTGTATACAATTTTCTCCATAATCCAAATACAATAACAGCAAAAAATGCAATTAAAAGTAATATAGAAATAAGGCTTCCTATCCATCGAGGAATGTTTGCTTTATTCTCTAAAAAATTGACAAATGGTGTGAATAATAAGCTAAATAGCCAGCCTATAAAAAAAGGTGCTATAAATGTAAATAAATACTGAAAAAAAATGTAAGCAGAAAGTATACTTATGAATAGTATCATAATATGTTGTATTAATAATTTATTTTGCTGTAAAAAATTTTTCATATTCAACATTCCTTCCTGCAATATATGATTATTTATGATTTTTAAATGAAATTTGAAACATAGACTGTGGTAATGACAATATCAATATAGAACCTATGGCAATAGCAGAGGCAAGTTTTAAAGCTGCAACACCCTGTTCAAAACAATATAAAAGGTCATTACTCAATATACCCGACATAGCATTATAAATATTCATACCAGGAACAAGTGGCAATATACCAGCAATGTGATACATTGTAGAAGGTGCAAAACGTATAAATGAAAGATGACGGCATAGTATTGTTACGACAAGTGTAGCTAAAAATGTAGCGAATACTTGTTGTGAAAGCATTTGATTAATAAAAAAATAAACTCCCCAGCTAACACTGCCACAAATGCCACAAAAAGGCAGTTCTTTCCTAGGAGCATTAAATATAATAGAAAATGCAATACAAGCAAAAAAAGACATGATAACTTGAAAAACAAGCTCTAAAAACATTTACATTCCTCCTAATAAAGATAAAATCCCATGATAACAGCTTAATATAACACCAACACCCCCAGCAATAGAAGTTGCTATTAAAAATGCCTCCATAATTTTAGATGTACCACTTAAAAAGTTGGATTCCATAACATCACGTATCGCATTTGTTAATGTAACACCTGGAAGCAATGTCATAATACTGCCTACAATAATTAAACTATATTGATTGCCTAGTCCAGATAAATAAAAAAGAACTGCAAAAAAAGCAGTATACGCTCCTCCAAAAAGAGAACGCAAAAAATAGGGAACTTGTTTTGTAGACAAAAATGTCATAAAAAGACCCAAAAGTATACCTGTTATAAAAGCGCTAATGCTGTCACCTAATGTACCCTTTAACATCAATGTAAAAGCACCAGAAGCAACACCATAAGAAAGTATATTCCAAAAACCAGAAAAAAGAGGTTCATTATATATGGTGTATAATTCTTGATATGCCTCCTCAATGGGAATTTCTCCTGATGTAAAGCGTCTTGACAAATCATTCACGCGACATATTTTAGCAAAATCTGTACTACGAGAAGGTGCTTTTCTAGACATAGTAAGGCAACCCGAAAGAGGGCTATGAATACTCACTATAAGTACATTAGAAAATGTAATTGCTTCTGGAAGATTTTCTCCTCCCATAGCAAGAATACGTTCCATAGTATCTTCTACCCTATGTGTTTCTGCACCTGCCGCCAACATAATTTCTCCGGCATCTAATGCTAAATTTAAAAGCATATTATCGTCCATGTGACAGCTTCCTTTCTATATTAAATATAAGTATTTTGACTCTTTTTTAATATATTGATATTAGTAAAAATATTATACTGCAATCTACTTTAATCGGCAACAAAAATAATTACAGCATATTATGAAAATTATTTTTTGTAACAAATCAATAAATAAAATATATAAAATAAATATATAAAAGTAAATATTGACAAAATACGTTTATGATACTATACTTTGTATTATAATATTATATATTTACTGCTAGGGGGGCCTTTCGTTGGCTGAGAAAGCATACTGCTTGACCCTTTGAACTTGACGTGGTTAGTACCAACGAAAGGAAGCAACATTGTCTAAAATATAGGCAAAAGCTAAATTCCTTTTGGAAAATGTGCTTTTGCTTTTTTTATTAAAAAAAATGTGAAAGGAATGGTAATTGTGAAATTGTCAAAAATATTGTATGAAAGTGTAGAAGAAATTTGGAAAAGTTATTTAGCTCACCCATTTGTAAAACAATTAGGAGAAGGTACATTACCTCCAGATATATTCCGATATTATATGATACAAGATTATTTGTATCTTTTGGAATATTCAAAAGTATTTGCATTAGGTGTAGTAAAAAGCAAACAAGAAAATTTAATGCGTAAATTTGCATCTATGGTTCATAATACATTAAATGGAGAAATGAACATACATAAAATATATATGAAAAGACTAGGTATTTCAGAGCAAGAGATAAAAGAAGCAAGGCAATCATTGGCAAATCGCTCCTATACAAGCTATATGTTAGAAGTGGCATATAACGGAGATGTATTAGATGTTTTAGTTGCTATATTATCCTGTGCATGGAGCTATCAAATGATAGGAGAACATCATAGTAATATACCTAATGCATTACAGCATACTTTATATGGAGAATGGGTAAGAGGTTATTCTTCTGAAGAATATAGAAAAGATACAGAAGAATTGATTGCACTAACAGATGAATTAGGAAAAAATATTTCACAATATAGAATAGAAGAATTAAAAACGGTGTTTATTCATTGTAGCCGTTATGAATATGCCTTTTGGGATATGTCCTATAAAAAGGAGATGTAAAATGTGTTAGAATTTCAAAATGTGTGTTTTCAATATGCACAAGATGAACAGCCTATGATGAAAGATTTCAGTTTTTGTGTTGAAAATGGAGAATTTGTTTCTATTATTGGAGCAAGTGGTTGTGGCAAAAGTACTATATTTCGTTTAATCAATGGATTAGAAACACCTCAAAAGGGAGAGATACTGATTGATGGTAAACCAATACAAGAAATGAAACAATATAGTGCTTTTATGCCTCAAAAGGATTTACTTTTTCCTTGGAAAACCATTGAAAAAAATATTTGTTTGCCCATGGAATTGCAAAAAATACCTAAAAAGGAGCAGCAACAAAAATGCTATGAAGTGTTGAAAGAGGTGGGACTTTTAGAATATGCCCAAAAATATCCTAGAGAATTATCAGGAGGAATGAAACAAAGAATTTCTTTTGCAAGAACACTTTTAGCTGGAGCAGAAATGCTTTTGTTGGATGAGCCTTTTAGTGCATTAGATTTTTTAACACGTGTGGATATGCAAGAATGGCTTTTACAGCAATGGCTTCATTTTCATAAAACAATATTATTTATAACACATGATGTAGAAGAAGCAATATTTTTATCAAAATATATATTTGTCATACAAGAAAGACCTTTTTCTTATATGACAAAAATAGAAGTGCCATTACCTTCAAATAGAAAAAGGGAAGATTTAAAAAAACAAAATATTGTAGAACTGAAAGAGCAACTGATTGAAAAACTAAGACAGTAAAGGAGCAAAAAGTGATGAAAAAAAATATGCCAGCTTTGGCTTTAGGATTATTGATACTCCTACTTTGGCAATGCATTGCTATGGGCATAGGTGCAGCATACATATTGCCTTCTCCTTTGCAAATTATAATAAAATTGTGGGAACTAAGAGAAATATTATTTTTAGTACATCTACCTGCAACAATGAGCGTTACTTTTTTAGGATTGTTTATTTCTATTGTATTAGGGATATTTCTAGCTATCATTATGGATATGAATATCAATATTGAAAATGCACTTTATCCTTTGATTGTTGCCTCTCAAACCATACCAACAACGGCAATCGCACCGCTTTTTGTGCTTTGGTTTGGTTACAGCATATGGAGTAAAGTACTTGTGACAATATTAATTACATTTTTCCCCATAGTCATAACAGTATATGATGGTTTGAAATCTACAAAAAGGGAAATGGAAGAATTACTTATAACATATGGAGCAAGCAAAAAAGATATTTTTATAAAATTAAAACTTCCCACAGCATTACCTGCATTTTTTTCGGCTATTAAAATGGCAATACCGATTAGTATTATTGGTGCAGCGATTGCGGAATGGCTCGGAGCACAAAGTGGCTTAGGTTATTTTAGTAAAAGAATGATGACACAATTAGATGGTGCAGGTGTATTTGCACCCATAGTATTACTTTCGTTTGTAGCAATGGTAAGTGTTTCCATTATAAATATAATAGAAAAAAAATTAATTACATGGAGAAAGGAGATTTAAAAATGAAAAAAAGAATATTAGCAATGTTTTTAATAGGTGTTATGGTATTTATGGTAGCTTGCAGCACACAACCATCACAACAGACAGAACAACAAGGAGAACAACAAACAGCAGAACAATCTAATAGTGATTTGGAGGAATTTGATATTGTATTAGACTGGTATCCTAATGCAATACATTCTTTTATATATGTTGCTATGGAAAAGGGATATTATGAAGAAGAAGGACTTCATGTTAATGTAAGATTTCCAGCAAATACAAATGATGCGCTATCTTTAACAGCAGCAGGTAGAGCAGATATGGGTATCTATTATTTACATGATGCCATTATGACAGTAGCAAATGAAAATGTACCTGTAAAATCTGTAGGAGCATTAGTGCAATCTCCTTTGAATATTATATTGTCATTAAAAGAAAAAAATATCTCATCACCTAAAGACTTAATAGGTAAAAAAGTGGGACAAAGTGGCTCAACAATATCAGAAGGTATGATAAAATCAAATATGGAATATGTGGGTGTTGCAGAGGATACAAATGTAGAATTAGTTGACGTTGGTTTTGATTTAATGTCATCTATGACAACGGGAAAAGTAGATGCAACAATAGGGTGTATGGTAAATCATGAAGTACCTCAAATGGAAGCAGAAGGATTTGAAGTACAATACTATTATCCTAATGAATATGGTGTACCAGATTATTATGAATTAGTATTATTAGCTGGAAATGATACACTACAAAATAATAAACAAAAAATACAAAAGTTTTTAAGGGCATCTGTAAAAGGCTTTGAATATACAAAACAACATCCAGAAGAAGCATTGCAAATATTATTAGATAATCAAAATAAGGAAAATTTCCCATTAAAAAAAGAAGTAGAACAAAAAAGTATGGATATACTTTTGCCAGTTATGGAAACAGAAAGCACACCATTTTTATCACAAAATGCTGATGTATGGCAAAGTAATATAGATTGGCTAAAAAAAGAAGGACTGATTGAAAATAGCATTGCACCAGAAGATGTATTTGAAAATATAGAGTATTGATTTCACAATATAAAAAAGCAGAACCATCTATTAATAAAATGGTTCTGCTTTTTTGTCCCAGTTTAATATGATATTAACAACATCTTGAGGTGTTTTTGCTACAGCATCTGCACCATATTGTTTTAATTCCTCTATTTCTCCATAACCATATAATACACCTATGACATTAACACCTGCTGTTTTTCCTCCAATCATATCATACATTCTATCACCCACAAGTATAGCAGATTCCGGATTACATTGTAATTGTTCCAAAGCATAGCAAACAACTTTTGCTTTGTTATCCCTCATATTTAAGTAATTTCCAGCAATACAATCAAAATATTCTGATAAAGCAAAATGTTTTATGATTTCTTTTGCAAAATCTTCTGATTTTGATGTAGCAACAGCAAGTTTTTTACCATGTTTTTTTAATTCAGAAAGCATTTCCTTTACACCCTCAAAAACACTGTTTTGATACATTCCTTTTTCGGCATATCGTTTATAGTAATATTGATATGTTTCTTTTGCAGATTGTTGTGACATATGAAAAGTATTAATAAAAGTATCCATGAGAGGAGGTCCTAATATAAAACGTAAATCATCAGGAGGAGTAATTCCCTTTTTATTTAATGCATATTGCATTGTTTCAATAATACCAGGAGCAGAATCTGTTAATGTACCATCTAAATCAAATAATATTGTTGTTTTCATATATATTCCTTTCTATCAGCAAAAAGTAAAAGAAAGAGATGCCAATACACATCTCTTTCTTTTTGATATTATAAAAGACGTTTTTCTAATTCTTCTTTTCTATCTTCAAATCCTGGTTTACCAAGAAGTGCAAACATATTCTTTTTGTATGCTTCAACACCTGGTTGGTCAAAAGGATTGATACCAATAAGGTAACCGCTAATACCTACTGCTTTTTCAAAGAAGTATACAAGATAGCCAAAGTTATAGGCATCCATTTTGTCTATTTCAACAATCATATTTGGTACACCGCCGTCCATATGAGCAAGCAATGTGCCGTTAAATGCCTTATTATTTACAAAATGCATATCTTTGCCTGCAACAAAGTTTAATCCATCTACATTTTCAGGGTCTTCCTGTATTGTTATGTTTGATTTTGGTTCTTTACTCCATATAACAGTTTCAAACAAGAAGTTATTACCATCTTGTATAAATTGACCAATAGAGTGAAGGTCTGTGGAGAAATTCGCACTAACAGGGAAAATACCTTTGCCATCTTTTCCTTCACTTTCTGCAAAAAGCTGTTTGTACCATTCGCCAAAAGATACCATATGTGGTTCATAGTTTGCAAGAATTTCTACTGTTTTTCCTTTATTAAAGAATATATTTCTGTAAGCTGCATACTGATAGCTTTCATTTTTTGTAATATCGTCTACGCTATAAGCCTCACGAGCATCTGCTGCACCTTTCATAACAGCATCAATGTCAATACCTGCAACAGCCATAGCAAAAAGACCAACTGGAGTTAACACAGTGAATCTGCCGCCTACATCATCAGGAATGACAAATGTTTCATATCCTTTTTCATTACAAAGGTTTTTCAAAGCACCTCTTGCTTTATCTGTTGTAGCGAAAATTCTTTCTTTTGCACCTTCAACACCATATTTTTCTTCCAATTTTTGTTTAAAAATTCTAAAAGCGATTGCTGGTTCTGTTGTTGTACCAGATTTAGAAATTACATTTACAGAGAAATCTCTATCACCCATAATATTCAATATATCATTAATATATGTGGAACTAATATTATTACCTACAAAATAAATATCAGGTGTTTTTTTAGATTTATCTTCATTATAGAATGGAGATTTGATAAAATCTAAAGCTGTTCTTGTACCCAAATAAGAACCACCAATACCAATAACAATTAAAACTTCACTGTTTTTTTGTACCTTTTCAGCTGCTTTTTTAATTCTAGCAAATTCTTCCTTATCATAATTTACAGGAAGGTCTATCCAGCCTAAAAAGTCATTACCTGCGCCTGTTCTGGCGTGTAGCTGTTCATGACACGCTTTTACCAATGGTGCCATGTATCCCAATTCATGTTCCCTTACAAAAGGTTTAACTCCTTGTAATTTTAATTTTACTGCCATTTGAAATTCTCCTCTCTTTATTACTGTGTTTGATACAGTAGTTTATTATGCTTATTATACCATATTTTATTATAATTGGTACAATTATTTTTATAATATATTGCTTTTTTATCAAATATTGTCAACATCATGACTACAAATAACATATCATTACTAATATTACTTGTATACAATATGAAAAAATAGCATATATATCATGATATTGTCTAATTAAAACGTTTTAGAATATGTATTATTTTGTACCTTGTACAATAATTTCATCAATAGGCTCTACAGTTGTCTTTTCAGAAACAATTTCTTCAGAAATAATTTCATTATTCACACGAGTGATTTTTTTTGTAATTTCTTTTTGACCATCTTTACCTGCTTCTGTCACTTTTTGATAGCCTTTGTTTTTAGTAGCATCTTGCTGATATACTGTTTGTCTTTCTTGTACCTCTGTTAATACGACAGTTTCTTCTGTTTTAACAGAAACCATAGGTTCTTCAGCCATAACATTCAACACCCAACCTACTTGTAAATTACCATTTGATGGTATGGTATCAGCATTCATTGATTTCAACTCATCTTGTGTCATTTCAAATAGAGCAGCAATTTTATAAAGAGCATCTCCAGGTTGTACAGTATATGTTTTCTGTACTTTTGTGCCACTTTTCAATGTTTGTACTGCATTTTCCTTTGCCACAATAACAGAGGGGTCTACATATTTTAATACAACTTGTACATTTTCTTTAAATCCAGCTACAACATTTCTGCTTGTATCTTCAGGAATATACTCAGATTGTAATGTTTCAAATACAGCATTTGCTTCTTCTTGATTTTCAACAATTACAACCTCTTTACCGTCTACTGTAATTGCCGCAGCCTCCACAAGATATGTAACTTTTTGACGCATAGAAGGTATTAAATACTCCATTTTACAAACATCTTTTTCTCGTGATTTTGATATATGAACAGGTTTTACATCAATCGTTTCATTGATTTGTATATTTGCACCCACTTCCTGACGAAGTTGTGCAATCAATGTTTCTGTCAAAGCATCTGGTGTAATAGATTTATCCTTTACAATACCCATACTTGTTTCTCCAATAAATACTTCTTTACCATTCTGGCGGAATAATACTAAAAGAAGTAATACAACTGCTAAAATGCCAATAATAAGTGTTAATAAGCGACGATTTTTTGCAGGCATATTTCGTCTAGGCATTTTTTTACGCTTTATTGGTTTAATATTATGCTGAGCATTATATTTTTGTTTGTAAGGGGACAGTTTCTTTTTACTTTTTTTATTATTTTTGTTGGGAATTTCATTTGGTATGGCTCGTCCATAAGGTACACGTTCCTCCCTTTTGGGAAAATTTCCCTTAGAGTCCATGTGCAACCTCCTTTCTATGCAATAATACAATCATTTGTAATATAGCAGTATCAAAAATAAAATATTTTATAATTTTAACAGATATATTGTTTTTTCACTATATTCCATTTTATGCTATCTATTGTAGGAATGCAAGAAAAAAAGGACGAAAAAAACAACATATTCTGGGTTGATACGACAGAATGAGAATAATTTTGCTATTTTCTCCTTTTTTTTCTTAAAAATTAATAAAATATGTCAGCTTGTCGATAAATTCCTTTTTGTGGGTTTCATCCAGTCTACGCTTTGCTTCGGTCGGTGCTGGACGTTCAGCACCCCATCAACTTTTCCCCTAAAAAGTTTGACAAAAAACTTTATTGGAAAAATTAGCGTTTTTTATTACAAAATCAATGCTTTTAATGAAACACAGTTTCCGCTAAAAGTTCTTTGCTTCTTTCTGGGGGGAAAGAAGTGAGAGTTTGAGAGCAACGCTCTCAAAGTTTTCTGACAAGCTGTAATTTATTATTTTTTTTGTAATGCATCTAGTATAAATTTTGCATGATATTGTATATGTTTTTTTGCTAAATCTTCTCCTTCAGAAGCATTTTTATTTTCTATGGCTGTTAAAAGTGCTTTATGTTGCATTATAATATTTTCCATACCACTGTCTAGCTTTACATGTGCCATACGATAGCGATAAAGCTGTGTCTTCAAATTGTTGAAAATTTGTATTAATTTTTCATTTTCTGTAGAAAGAAATATCACATCATGAAAACGTTCATCTGCATTTACCATTTTTTCAATATTTTCTTGCTGTACATACTGTTCCATTTCCTGCTCCGCTTGTTTCAGTTCTTGTAAAAGTTCAGTATTCATTTTTTTGCAGGCAAGCTGTGTTGCTAAACCTTCTAATACTTCTCTAATTTCTAATACATTTACAATATCCTTTTCGCTCATATCTAATACTTGTGCACCTTTTCTAGGTGTAAGTTCTACAAGATTTTCAAGTTCCAGCATACGAAGTGCTTCTCTAATTGGTGTACGACTAACACCAAGTTTTTCTGCAAGTTGATTTTCCATTAATCTTTCGCCAGGTTCTAATTTCCCTGTTAATATAGCATCACGCAATGTATTAAATACGACATCTCTCAAAGGTAAATATTCATTTGAATTAATGTTAAATTTATAGTCTATCATAATAATATCCTCTCCTTAAATTTATGATTTAATAAAATATGGATTTTTGTATTTATTGACGAAAGCATTTTTGTTTTCTCTTATTCCAAATTTCTGTGACAAAAACATCTCTTAAACCAAATTCCCTTTTAATAATATATTCTGCCTCTTTTGCCTTTTGTTTGTCTTTAAATAAACCAAATACTGTAGCACCACTTCCACTCATAAGAGAACCTTCTGCACCTAATGCAATCATTTTTTGTTTTAAAAGTACAATCTCGTTATATCTAGGAATCGTAACAGTTTCTAATACATTACAAAGCAATTTTCCCATTTCAGTAATATTTTTTTTCTGCATTTGAAAAAGCATTTCTTTGGTATTAGGATGTTTTTGTATTTTTTCTAATTCAAGTGCTTGATACACAGAAGCAGTAGAAATACTAATATTAGGTTTTGCTAATAATACATAACAAAAAGGGCATCCATTTACAATAGGTGTTAATTTTTCCCCTAGTCCTTCTGCTAATGCTGTTCCTTGTAATATACAATAAGGAATATCTGTTCCTAATTGTAAACTCAGTTCCATAAGTCTTTTTTTAGAAAGTCCTAACTTAAAAAGTTTATTCATACCAACCATGACAGCAGCACAATCTGCACTTCCTCCTGCCAATCCGGCAGCTACAGGTATTTTTTTGTCAAGATATATAAAAACACCTTCTTGTATATGGAATGTATCTCTTAGTAATTCTGCACCTCTATAAGCTAAATTTTTTTCATCTGTAGGCAGCCAGTCCAAATTACTTTTTATACGAATAACAGGCTTATCTATACGCTTTATGTATATGCCGTCATAGAGGGACAATGTTTGCATAATCATACATACTGTGTGGTAACCATTTGGCTGCTTTCCAATGACATCTAATGTTAAATTAATTTTGGCTCTTGCCCTCAATATTATCTCTTGCAATGTTTTTCCTCCTGTTTTTATACTGTATACTAGCTTACTACATATAATATTGTATATTAAAATATACAATCAGACAAGAAAAATATATAAAAATATTTGAACTATTAAAAAAATTGTAAATTGAAATACAAATACCCCCCTATCGTTAGGACAGGGGGGTATATCAATTAAATATCAGCTAATTTTTTATCTACTGCTTCATCTAATGCTTTGATTTTTTCATCTGCATCTGCAACGCTTGTACCTTTTACTCCATAATAGAATTTTAATTTTGGTTCTGTACCAGAAGGACGAATACAAATCCATGTACCATCTTCTAATGTATAATGCAATACATCTGATACAGGCAATGTATCCTGTTCTGTTTCACCAGTTTTTATATTTTTAAATACTTTTGTTTTATAATCTCTTGCCCATGTTACAGGAATACCTGCAAATTCTGTTGGTGTATTTTCTCTAAATGTAGCCATAATTTTTTGTATTTTTTCAAGTCCTTCAATACCTTTTAATGTCAAGGATTTAATACCTTCTTTACAGAAACCATATTTTTCATAAAGTGATACAAGTCCTTCATATAATGTCATACCTTTAGATTTATAATATGCTGCCATTTCGCATATCAATAATGTTGCAACAACAGCATCCTTATCTCTGGCATAAGTGCCTGGTAAAGAACCATAACTTTCTTCAAAACCGAATACATATTGATATTCTCCGCTTTGTTCAAATTCTTTAATTTTTTCGCCTATATATTTGAATCCTGTCAATACATCAAACAATTTTACACCATATTCTTCACAAATAGGACGAACCATTTCTGTTGTAACGATTGTTTTGATAACAGCACCATTTGCAGGCAACATACCTTTTGCTTTTCTTTGAGAAAGAATATATTCTGTTAATAATGCGCCTGTCATATTTCCTGTCAATACAATGTAGTCACCTTTATCATCTTTTACAACAGCACCAACTCTATCTGCATCTGGGTCAGTACCAACAATAATATCCGCATTTTTTTCTTTTGCTAATTTGATAGCAAGTGTAAATACATCAGGATTTTCTGGATTAGGATAATCCACTGTTGGGAAATTGCCATCTGGTTGTTCTTGTTCTTTTACAACATATACATTTTTAAATCCAGATTCTTCCAAAGCACGACGTACAGGAATATTACCAGAGCCATGTATTGGTGTATATACTACTTTAAAATCATCACCTAATTGTTTTACCAAATCATTATTAAATGTTTGTGCTTTTATATTTTCAATAAATGCATCATCTACAGAACTATCAATCACATTATAAAGTTTTTTAGATTTTGCTTCTTCTAAACTGATTTTTTTGATGTCTTTGTAATCTTCCACTTTGTTTACTTCTGTTATAATTTCGCCATCACGAGGAGCAGGCACTTGTCCGCCGTCTGCCCAGTATACTTTATATCCATTGTATTCTGGAGGGTTATGACTTGCTGTAATGACAACACCTGCTGTACAACCTAAATGACGTACTGCAAAAGAAAGCATTGGCACCGGGCGTAATGAAGGATAAATGTGAGCAGGTATACCATTTGCAGCCATAATTAATGCAGTTGTTTCTGCAAATTCTGGTGACATATTTCTGGAATCATAAGCAATAGCAATACCCTTTTTTACTGTTTCTTCTCCTTGAGATAATATGTAATTTGCTAATCCTTGTGTTGCTTTTCCTACTGTATAGATATTCATGCGGTTTGTACCAGCACCTATCACACCTCTTAATCCAGCAGTACCAAATTCCAAATCTTTGTAAAAACGTTCTTTTATTTCTTTGTCATCACCTGAAATTGCTTTTAATTCTTTTTTTGTTTCGGCATCAAAATAATCGTCCTCTAACCATTGAGCATATTTTTGTTTGTAATCCATTTTTGTTTCCTCCTCTTTTATAATTGTTCTATTGTAATTGGTCTGTTTCTGCTGTATTTTCCTCAGGTGTTAAATAAGATATGACATCTACAGCAGATTTATCCACAACAATCGTTTCTTTATGTGGCTGATACCCTTCTAATATGACATCTACAGTATAAACACCATAGCGAACCTTTTGGTCAAAAGGTGTTATACCTACCTCTTTATTATCCCACATAATCATTGCACCTTCTGGTACACTATGAAATGATATAATCCCTTCTTGAATATCTTCTTCCATATTCACATTTACTGTAATAGAAGGCTCTACCACTGTAATTTTTTGATTCCATTTTTTATAACCATTTTTTGATATAACAATATCATATTCTCCTAAAGGTAATACAATTGGTTTTGTACCATCTGCTTCTGCACCATTAATATATAATTTAAAATCATATACATTAGCATGAATAATGACAACACCTGTTTTAGATTGTGCTTTTGATAAATCATATTCAAAGTCCTCATTTGGTACAACGAATATAGTATCTGAAAAAGATTCTATATTATCGCCCGAAACGGAAATATTATGAACACCTTCTGTAATTGCTAATTCTGTAAAATCTTTTAAAGCAATTACTTGGTCATCATCAATAGTTAAAATACCATTCACAATATCCTCTTGATGTGTTATTGTCATATTTCCATGAGATTCTATTACTTTAATAGACCATACTCTATCACCTCGTCCCTGCATTGTAACAACATCGCAGGGGTCAATGCTTTCAGGAGCAATTTCTCCATCTTTATATAAAAATAAATTGTCATCTCCATAATGATATGTTTTTGTTTCCGTTCCATTCACAAATGTAATAGAAACTGTTTTCTGTTCTGTATTAACAGTAAGACCACTTACTTCTTTTGCCATCCATGTACTTGCTGAATATTGTATCTGTTTTGCTGTCTGTCCATCTTCATTCATTACTACAGAGATTAAATCACCTCTCTGTATTTTGGTAACAGAAGACTGTTGTCCAGAACGATTAATAAATTTTGTATCACTATTTGTTTTTATAATATATTCTTCGTCTGTATTGACATCATGTACAGATAATTCTCTATTCGTGGCAACTGTACGAACCATAACAATCCTTCTATCCATTATAGTTGATACTTGTTCTGATTGTAGTCGTTTTTGTTCCTCTCTGATTTCTTTTTGATGCATACCCATAATAACATAACCTACTAAAAAAACAACAACTCCTATCATAACAGAACAAAGTAATATTATTTTTAAACGTTTTCTTTCTGCTTGATATAAAGCAAATGATGTTTCTTCATCATAATAAATATCATCTTCTTCATTTAAAACTGCTTCCTCATCAAAATTTTCTTCTTCCTCAAAGTTTTCGGATTCAAATGTATCTAAATAAGCATTTTTATCTCCTAAATCATCTGTATAATCTTTATTTTCTACTTTTTGGAGTATTTCCGAAAAAGGACTCTTTTTGGTTTGTTCATGTATACTGTCTAAACGCTGTGTTTCTTCTGATGAATGTGACTGTATTGGAACAATTATTTTTGTTTGTTCTAATTCATCATTTGCAGTATTTGTATCTGTAATATGTTCTGGTTCAGCATTTGCAGTATTTATATTTGTTGTTTGTTTCGGTTCAGTATTTGCAGTATTCGTATCTGTTATTTGTTTCGGTTCAGCATTTGCAGTATTTATATCTGTAATATGTTCTGGTTCAGCATTTGCAGTATTTGTATCTGCAATATGTTTTGGTTCAGCATTTGCAGTATTTGTATCTGTTGTTTGTTTTGGTTCAGCATTTGCAGTATTTGTATCTGTTATTTGTTCTAGTTCAGCATTTACATTATTCGTATCTGTTGTATATTCTGTAGTATTAGAAAGAGTATTCTCTTGTTCATTTATAGCAGCATTAATTGCATCAATATCAATTTGTATTGTTTTATCCAATTCTATGATATTGCTGTCATAATCCTCCTCTTTATTTGTAGAAAGTACAATACTGCTAATTTCCAATGTCTTTTCTATATCTTCATTATTTTTGTTTTCACTTTCAGAAAAAATAGAAGTTTCCATTTTTTCTGTATTCTGTGTCATATCTGTTTTTGATGATTGTATATCTTCCAATTCAGTTTTTGTATCCACGTTATCAAAATTTTCCCAAAACATAGATGAAATGGTATTTTGACTTAACCCTGTATTTGTACCATTTTCTGTATGATTTTGATTTTGCTTGTTTTCCAAGTTTCATGACCTCCCACTGATTGGGAATTTGCTTGCCCCTTAATTATACAACGGTGTCATTGTACCAATTTTATTTTAGCTGTTTCAGTAAAAAAGAGCAAGAGAAAATTAGAGAAAATACATTTTTTATAAAATATAGTGATAAAGAAACAAATATTTTAGTCAAAATTACATTATAAACTACCAAAATTTTTTAAATATTGTTCCTTTATTGCTGGAACATAATATGTTACATAACAATGTAATCCATTTTGTTCTATACCTGGAATCTGTACAAAAAATTTATAATAGGGCATAAAAATACTGTCATATACCGTTGCCTTATACACAAGTTCTGTTTTTACAATAGACATATTTTCTGAAAAATCATATTCTGCTGTAGATATATATTTTTTTTGATGTAATAATTTTTGTGCCTGCTCCTCTGTAATAATAGGATAGTTTTCTATTTTATCACTAGTATCCGTTTTTGTAATAACAAAAGAAGTAATTTGATTTTGCTGATTCAGTATAATAGATACTGTATTAAAATGATAATTCAAAAATTGTTTTTCCAATGTATCTCCATTTTCATATGCCATTAATTCAAAATGTCCTATAGCATTTGTATCATATTGAAAAGAAAGAGCATCTTTTCCTTCTTTCCAACACAAAGCATGTTTATATGTATCAATAAAATAATATATTACTTTTTCCAATTGTTCTTTATTTTGCTGTTCTATAGCAAAGGGAAGAAATATAGCATTTTTAAATGCAATTTTAATAATGTCATTATGGGTATTTACAGAAAGCAATAATTCTTCATTTTCTATACTCCCCTGTTCTGCTCCATATATCATTTTATATAATTTTGTTGTACTAAAATTCTGAGCTATTTTTTGAGCAGATATTATTTTTTGTTTCATAATATTTATTTTTTGTTCATAACTATCAGCAATATTATAACTTTTGTAATTGGTGTTATAAAAGGCTGGTAGTTCAGAAATATTCCATTCTGATTTCCATGGATTACCATTATAGATTTCAGAAATATCATAAGCAAAATAAATTTCTTGTTCAAAATCTTCATGAAAATCCTCTATTGTTAACATTGGTAAAGAAATCATTTTCAAATTATGATTTTTAAAATAATTTATATAATAAACAATCATACAGCAAATTAATAATATGCTTGTATAAGCAATAAAATTTCTTTTTTGAAATATTTGTTTTAATATTGACATATTAATACCCCCTTATTTTATTTAGACGATAAAAAATAGTAATTTTATTCAAAAAAACGAAAAAATTTCTATACAATTTTTTTATATTTTTGACTATTTTTTTTGTGAATTCTGTCTATATTTGTAATTTTTTTTAATACCTTTAAAAATATCAATATAAGTACCATTTTTTAGTTCTTTATTGATATTGATATACATATGCTGTAAATAAGGGCTATTAGTAGATACCGAAAGGGGGCGATATATAAAATGGGTTTTAAACAACAGTCCCAATTAAAAAAAATAATTATGCAGAGTATAATAGGGTTTTTATCCTGTTTTATCATATCGACTTTTTTTGTGACAAAAAAAATATCCTCTGCTTTTATTAACGAAGCTGTTCCTACTACAGCAGAGGCAAAAACAAATATACCTATGAATAAAATTTTTAGTCAAGATGATACAAAAGATGATAAAAATCCAGAGTTGGTACAAGAAATTTCAAGAGATATTATAGGATTTGATGATATTACATATCAAGCTTCCGAAAACCCAAAAACAACAACAAAAATTACATCGGAGCTTTTGAAAAAAATGGAGGATTTAGATTTTTTAAAACAAAATTATTACTTGGTAGATTCTCGTACTGCTTTGCTAAATGGTGATATTAAAGCAAAAGAATTTCTGGAAAAAGATTTTCGTATTGATAATACAGGGGAACAACCCAAGGTTTTAATATTTCATACACACTCCACAGAAGGATTTATTGACAGTGATATGTCAAAAGACATGAGTGAAGGTATATGGGGAGTAGGAGAAGAATTAAAAAATATATTAGAAAAAAAATACGATATAAAAGTACTTCACGATACAGGGCGTTATGATATTGTAGAGGGAAAAGGGCAAATATTAGGTGCTTATGAAAGAATGGAGCAACCTATATCAAAGATATTAAATGAAAATCCTAGTATACAAGTCGTAATTGATATGCATAGAGATGGTTTACCTGAAAATGTTCATTTAGTCACAGAAATCAATGGAAAGCAATGCGCAAAAATAATGTTTTTTAATGGTATGTGTCGTTTAAATAAAGATGGTGTACCTCAGCCTACTGAAGGACTTACTAATGAAAACTTACAAGACAATTTAGCATTTAGTTTACAAATGCAAACCACAGCACAGTCACTTTTTCCGGATTTTACAAGGAGAATATATATTCATGCTTACCGATACAGTTTACATATGAAGCCTCGTTCATTATTGATAGAAGTAGGTAGTCAAATGAACACAAAAGAGGAGGCACGTAATGCCATGACTCCCTTGGCTGAAGTATTGGCAAGTGTAATACAATAAATTATTATTTTTGTTATAAAAATTTATGATAAACGTTAGTAAGTACTCACTATTTATTATGCTAGTGAGTACTTAAATCATGTTCTTTAATATCTAATAAACTATTTTTTTATTTGATACGACTCTTTTTAAAAGGAATTGGTATGGAAATATGTATAACATTTTCAGAAATATTAATAAAATTCTGTTTGAAATAATCATATTTTATAGTGTTTTCTGTTACCATGTTCCCAGTACGAAAAACAGAAAGCAATATCCCCATTAACATAAAAAACAGTATATTTGATGAGCCACTGCTTGTAAAAAATGGCATTTCCAACGGATTAACATAAACAAAAAATCCACTGTTGCAGACAATATTCCAAATGCTTACTAAGAAAATCGTAATTAATATTGCATTTGCAGTCATAAAGCCTAACTGGCTTTTTTGTCTATAGGCAAATAAAAAGCCTCGGCAAATAAAAAAGAAATAAATCATAAAAAATAGTAAAAATATTATCCAACCACAAAAGTGTAAAGCATAAGCAGTAAAATAATCTAAATTGAAAAGAAATAATATAACATCATCATTAAAAGCAGGGTCAGAAAAATTACCCTTACCAAATGGAACTGCTCCTTTTACATTCGCTTGTAATATTGTTCTCATAAAATCGCCACCTGTAGGGTCTGTAATAGCAAAATGCAGTTTACTGAGTTTATAAGAAAAATATGGAAAGTGACAAATTACTATCAGAAATAATATTGTTGGTATGATTACCAAAAGCAATGCATAGATTTTATGAACAGAAAACCAGCCTTTACATATACTCATCAATATTAATATGAAACTAATGATAGCAACTAACAATATTGCAGTATTGTTTCCTTTATGTAATGAAATGAATGCAGGAATCAAAAAGGAACAACCACATAGTATTATTGCACTGTAAGATTTTCCTCTATAATCATATAATAACCCTACTAATATGACAGGGAAAATATAAATAAGAGGAGGTATTGTTATACCATAGTGTAGAAAAAGAATTCCATAATTTGTACCATTTGAAATATAGCCAAAAAACTGAGCATAACCATATATCAATAACATCATGACAATATAAATACTATAAATCATTTTAGAATGATTTGCTAATATGGTAAAGTCAATATAATAAAATATTGCCATAACTGCTACACTAATAAATAATGCCATGACATTACTCATAGTAAAAAAATGCATATAAGAAGTTGTATTTTGTTGCATTATCAATTTTAAAGCAATACTGGCGAATACAAATAAAAATACAAATACAATAAATTCCCATTTTAATTTAGGACGATATGCTCTGTCTAACTCTGTTCCTACTAAAATAGGGTCACCCATTTCTGTAATTGCTTTTTGTACAGCCGTTTCTTGTTCCATTCCTTCTGCAATAAAAGCATCTGTTTGGTCAATAATATGCTCCTCTAATTCTTTTTTAATTATAGTATGTGCTTTTTTATAACGAATTTGTTCGCAAACAGTATCTAAGTATGATTTCATATCAGTATACAAATGCCATACCTCCTTTTAATATTTTATTTACTGTACAGCTATATTGTTGCCATTCTTCTTTTTTTTGTTTAAGATGTCCTTTTCCTTTTTTAGTGATACTATAATATTTTCTTTGTCTTCCACTATCGCTATTACTATAATAAGAGGTTACAAGTTCCTTTTCTTCCATAGTGTGAAGCAAAGGATATAATGTTCCTGCTTTTAAAGAAAATGTATTGTCTGATTGTTTTGACAATTCTTCTATCATCATATAACCATACATATCTCTTTCTTCCAGCAATTTTAATAAAAGCATAATCGTAGAACTTGTTAGTAAACTTTTGTCAATTCCCATAATCATTACTCCTTTTATATATCGATAATCTATATATATTATATATAGATTATCGATATATGTCAATACAATATTTGTCAATGCTACACAGGTATAAAAAACAGTATAGTTATCATACTATATTTATGATAACAGGATTTTTATTATATGGTATGCTGGGTTGGATAATGGAAATCATATGGACAGGACTACATTCTCTTCTAAAAAAAGATTATTCTCTTATGGGACAAACTTCCCTTTGGATGTTTCCTATATATGGTACAGCAGTATTTTTAGAACCACTATTTCTTTTTTTAGTAGGAGTTCCGCCGGTAGTAAGAGGAGGGATATACATGGTATGCATTTATATAGCAGAATATACTTCCGGCTGGGGATTACAAAAATTTGCTGGTGTATGTCCTTGGGATTACAGCGAAAGTAAATATCATGTAAAAGGTTTAATACGTTTGGATTATGCGCCAGTATGGTTTTTAGTAGGATTATTTTTTGAAAGTATTTTTTATCATTTTTTATATTAAGACATTGGAAATTGCTCCAATGTCTTAATATTTTCAGACAAATATTAAAATTACTCGTATGATACTACATAGTGTGTTTCATGTATGTAGCAAAACTATAAATTATGTAAGGAGGGTCATTATGCCATCAGGAAATCAACAAAAAAACAACAATCAAAATGATGTAAAAATGCTTATTAGTTTTATTATTATGGCAGTAATATTTACATCTATATTTAATATTTTTATATCATCTATAACAATGAGGAGAGCAACAGAAATTACTTATACACAATTTTTAACTATGCTTGAAAATAAGCAGGTAGATACTGTAGAAATACAATCAGACCGTTTGGTTATTACAGAAAAACCAGAACAAAATAACGAATCAGGATTTTATCCTAATATTGGAAAACAATATTATACTGGTATTGTAAATGACCCCATATTAACAGACCGAATTATAAAAGCAGGAGCAACACAATATCGTGAAGTACAAAATAATTCTCCTATTATTACATTTTTAGCTTCATGGGCATTGCCATTTTTATTAATTTATATTATTTCTGGCTTAATTATCCGTTCTGTAAGTAAAAAAATGGGTGGTGTAGGTGGACCTATGAGTTTTGGCAAGAATACTGCAAAAATTTACGCACAAAAAGAAACAGGTGTCACATTTGCAGATGTAGCAGGACAAGAAGAAGCAAAGGAATCATTAAGAGAAATTGTTGATTTTCTGCATCAGCCTGAAAAGTATACAGAAATTGGTGCAAAACTTCCTAAAGGTGCATTACTTGTAGGACCTCCAGGAACAGGCAAAACTTTACTTGCAAAAGCAGTTGCAGGAGAAGCAAATGTTCCTTTTTATTCTCTTTCAGGTTCTGATTTTGTAGAGATGTTTGTAGGTGTAGGAGCTTCTCGTGTAAGGGATTTGTTTAAACAAGCACTAGAAAACGCACCTTGTATTGTGTTTATAGATGAAATTGATGCAATCGGAAAAAGTCGTGATAATCAAATGGGAAGTAATGATGAAAGAGAACAAACATTAAATCAGTTGCTTTCTGAAATGGACGGTTTTGACGCTTCTAAAGGTGTGGTTATATTGGGAGCAACAAATAGACCAGAAGTATTGGATAAAGCACTTTTACGTCCAGGACGTTTTGACAGAAGGGTAATCGTAGACAAACCAGATTTAAAAGGTAGAGAAGATATATTGAAAGTACACAGCAAAGATGTAAAATTAAGTAATGATGTAGATTTACACCAAATTGCATTAGGTACAAGTGGTGCAGCGGGTGCTGATTTAGCAAATATTGTAAATGAAGCAGCATTGCGGGCAGTACGTTTCGGCAAAAATACAGTGGAACAAAATGATTTGATGGAAGCAGTAGAAATTATTATTGCTGGACAAGAGAAAAAAGATCGCATTATGACAGAAAGTGAAAGAAAAATTGTAGCATATCATGAAGTAGGACATGCTTTAGCAACTGCATTACAAAAAAATACACAGCCAGTACAAAAAATTACCATTGTACCTAGAACAATGGGAGCATTAGGATATACCATGCAAATGCCAGAAGAAGAAAAGTATTTAATGAACAAATATGAAATATTAGACCAAATTACAACTTATTTAGCTGGACGTGCTGCTGAGGAAGTAATATTTCATATTGCTACAACAGGTGCTTCTAATGATATTGAAAAAGCAACAGAATTAGCAAGAAATATGGTTACACAATATGGCATGAGCGAAAGATTTGATATGGTAGGACTAGAAAGCATACAAAATAAATACTTAGATGGCAGAAATGTCAAAAATTGTGCTGAAACAACTTCTGCTGCTATAGATGAAGAAGTATTACGCATTATTAAACAATGTCATAAAAAAGCAATAGAACTTTTAGAACAAAATCAAAATGCACTTCATAACATTGCAAAATTTTTACTGGAAAAAGAAACCATAACAGGAAAAGAATTTATGGATTTGTTAGAGGAGAGTCATGAAAAAGAGCCAGTTTAATATATTTGCCGTCGGGTAAAAGACTATAATATCATTCTGTCAATAAAGTCTTTCTTTGTGGACTCCGTCCACACCTGCAAACTTTTTTGAAAAAAAGTTTGACAAAAAACTTTATTAGAAAAACTAACATTTTTCCTTATAAAATCAACGTTTTTAAGGAAATGTAATTTGTCTATGCTTTGCACGGTTTAAAATTCTTTCGCTTCCTTTCTTTTAAGAAAGGAAGTAGAGTTTGAGACAAAGTCTCAAGATTTTTTGACAAGATAAGCCCAGTACAATACTGGGCTTTATTATTGAGCAAGTCTATAAGCCGGGTTCTGTCGTGAATGGTCATCTATCTTGGTATACTGTCACCAGTATCATCATGCGGCTTTTTTGCAGAACAGAACGAGCCATTCTTTATTGTTCTTTCGCCTTGCTTCAAGTGGGGTTTACATAGCCTTAACTGTTACCAGCCAAGCGGTGGGCTTTTACCCCACCTTTCCACCCTTACCTATATTATATATAGGCGGTTTATCTCTGTTGCACTTTCCTTAGAGTCGCCTCCACCAGCCGTTAACTGGCACTCTGCTCTATGAAGCCCGGACTTTCCTCACTTTTTTAATAAAAGTGCGACCATTCAACCTACTCTTATTTATTATATGTTAAATACTATATTTTTGTCAATTATTATATTTTGTTTATGTTAATACATTTCATTGTTATAAACTACTATATATGTTAAAATAATAATATTATTTTATAGAAGGTGTAATAAATGGCAGATTGTATTATATTTTATGAAAGCTGGCAAATGCAATGCTGTGGTACTGAATTCAAAATTGGAGATAATATTAAATGGATTGTATGTGTTGCAGAAAATTTTATTCCTGACTCTATCAATATTGATTATTTTTATGAAGCACATAGCGAAAACTGGGAAAATCTTTTTATTTTATCTGGTATTGTATCAGAAATACAATTATTTTATCAAAAATATATACCATCTTCTAATAATAAAAAATTTCTTATTCCTTCTCACCAGTTTATAATAGAAACTGTTCAAAATGCAAATGGTTGGGAAGATGATAAAAATGATATGACTTTTTGTGGATATATTGTAAAAATAACAAATTATTCTATACATAGTGCAAAAAAACAAGATATTACTTACCCATAAATACAAAAAGAGCAGTATCATAATGATTACTGCCCAGCTTGTCAAAAAAGTGTTTTATAATCAATTTGACAAAAGTCAGAAGTTTCTGGAAGAACTTTTTTCACTTGTAAAAAGTTCCTCCGTCGCTACGTCACTCACCTTCAAAAACACGTTTGCAAGCATAAAAACCTTGAGAGCGTTGCTCTCAAACTCTCACTCGCTTTTGAAAAAGCGA
>ERZ808044.840-NODE-840-length-24132-cov-11.555228_pt1 | contig 24132 bp, 29 predicted proteins | sample MGYA00380195_ERZ808044 | MGnify/ENA primary metagenome ERZ808044 (study PRJEB31490, sample SAMN06133423) | mouse gut metagenome | isolation source: Z7_2 | host: mice | place: China: Chengdu | collected 2015-05 ...
AATACCGCTGTGATGTGGTGCGTAGCCCTTGTACTGCCCTATTTCTTAAGAGAAATGGCCGGTCTGTCCGTGATTCCAGTGGGTTTTGCGATTCTATCCTTAAATACGCCCATCTGTATCCTGCTGTCCTGTGACCCTAATCTGGAGCAGGCAGTCCGTTTCCTGCCCGGACAGAAACAGCGCTTTTGCATCCCATACTGCCTGTTTATCTTCCTTTGTAATATGGCTGCAGATGTGATATTCCTCTTAAGCTGGCAGATACAAAACGGCAGTATCACTGTCCTGATGATTGCTGGGGCTGTTTTCTTTGCCCTGCAGAGTGCGGTTCTGTCTGTGTTGCTGGAATGGTTTTATCCCATCCGTGACTGGAAGATTGAAAGCGACCTGTGGCACCATCCGCGGAAATATGTGGTTCCAGTGGTAATGCTCCTGCTCGCGGGGGCAGTCTCTTCCTGTCCGGTGCTGCTGCCTGTGCTGTTGGGTTTGCTGGCTGTAGAAATCATAGTTTTACTTAGTAGGAGGAGGTAAATGAAATTGGAAGTATTGGGAGCAGAGAACATTTCAAAAATATATTGTCCAAATGCGGTGTCATTGCAGGCATTGCACGATGTATCGGTGACGATTCAAAAAGGTGAATTTGTCGCTGTACTGGGGAGAAGCGGTTCGGGGAAATCAACGCTTTTGAATATTCTTGCCGGTCTGGACAGGCCCTCAGAGGGAAAGGTTTACATTGACGGTACGGATATTTTTGATCTGAGCGAAGAAAAAAGGACGCTTCTTCGGCGGGGGAAAATAGGGTTTGTATTCCAGGCATATGAATTATTGCACTCACTGACTGTCGCTGAAAATATTCGGCTGCCGGAGCTTATAGCAGATGCGGATTATGTGAGGGAGCTTCTTGATGCGCTGGAAATCAGGAAATATGAAAAATGTTATCCGGATCAATTATCGGGCGGCGAACAGCAGAGAACGGCCATTGCAACGGCGCTCATCAACCATCCGCCGATTCTCTTTGCCGACGAACCTACCGGAAATCTTGACTCTAAGACGGAGAGGATTGTAATAGATCTGCTGAAAAAGCTGGCAGCAAAGTATGAAACCAGTATCCTGATTGTTACACATAATACCTGACAGGCCTGTTCCTCTGTTTTATCACGGTATTTCTTCTGATTGGGAACCAGCTTTTTGCAAATGTCCAGATGGCAAACAGATTGAATGCACAAGCACTGGAGGGACGGCAGCATGTGACATATTCTGGCATTACGTGGGACAGCATATGGAATACGGGGGTGCTGTTCCTGTTCATTATCATACCGGGCGTGGCAGGCCCTATGCTGCAGCTTTAAAATGTCATGCCGGAAGAGGTAATGCGTGGCAAAAGAAAAAACGTAAGGAAGCAGGTACTGGCGCTGATGATCGTGTCGCTTTCGGCAAGCCTGATCAGTGTGCTGGGAATCCAGGATAACCACAGCGACGAAGGCATTCTTTTTGTAAAGGAATATGTGCCCGGGGATCTGCAGGTGACGGCAGGAAGCATTTATGAAAATATAGCGGGAGGGGATATTCCTTCCATATCGGATTCTGTTTTTCAGGAAATGAAGGCAGTTCCAGGTGTCAGGCAGTTGCAGGATTATGAGATTAATTATGACAGAGGAATCTTCCTGTGCGAGGAAAGGGAAAAATTAAACGCGGACAGCTATGAGTCGATGCTTGCTATGGAACAGGAAATAGACGGAAAGAAGCAATGCTTATACAATCTGGTTTTGGCGACAACGGATCATATAAAGGCGCTGGTGCCGTCTTATGATGAAAAAGAGGACGGTCCTGTCGCGATTATGGAAACGGAGCTGGCAAAGACATTGAATCTGGAAATCGGGGACATGTTTACCATTTATGATGAGCAATTGATCATAAACGGTTCGAAAAACGGATGTAAGTCTGCCGGTGTAAAGCTTCTGGACGTTCGGAATCTTATATTGTCGGAAAATCATATAGGAGGGAATCTGCTGGTTGTGGACAGGGAAACGGCACAGTTATTTTCAGGCAGATTATACCGGCAGGTTGTCAATGTGTGGGCCGAGGAGGGCGGGGAGGTAATAGCCGCGTCCGATTTGGAGCATATTTCAGACACGAACGGATATTCCTTCCGCAATGCCGGCCGGCAAATACAGAAGTACGTTGATTCGGATCACTGCCAGAAGGTGATGCACTGTTTTTTTATCATTATCCTTGCAGTGATCGGTTTTTTGGTTTATTTTAATACTGTATTTACGAATCTGCTGAACAGGAGAAATGATTTTAAGATCATGTATAAAATCGGTATCCGGAAAAAAGAGATGTATTGGATGGTAATGAAAGAGGGTTTGTGTCAGGGCGGCATGGCAGCAGGAGTTACGGCGATTGTGCAGGCTGTTTTAAGTGCGGGCAGGCAGGAACCATTTTTCAGGATATTCGCGGTAACAGATGCGGGTGTGGTGACAGCATGCGTATTATTCCCGGTTTTTATACTTTGGTATATGTTTCATAAGAAAATGGCGGTTTCTTAATAGGTTGGAGAGAAGGCATTGTGAAAATCTTATTGGTGGAAGATGATATGATGGCGGTGTGGAGTTTTAACTTTGCGGCATTGGTATTGTCAAAGCTGGTAATCTATCTGTGTATATTTATGGGTTCAAAGTATATGCGTTCATCCTTTGCAATTGATTTTGATATGGGCAGTTTATCCTTTTATATCCAGCTGATCCTGAAATCCATGGCAGATAACGCGGTATTTCCACTTGTACTAACGGCTGTATCCTTTGGGTTTGCCGTATTGTCAATCTGCAATGTAGAAAACAAAGATTTATTGTAATTATTCAGAACCAAAGGAGTAGTATGAGCAGAGTATTAGTGATTGAAGATGATGAGATCCTAAATGGAGGACTGTGTTATAACCTGCAGAAAAGGGGGATCACCCCTTTTTCTGCTTATACCTTAGAAGAGGCAAAGGGACTTCTTTTAAAGGAAGCGTATGATCTGATCCTGCTGGATGTGAATCTGCCGGACGGCAGCGGATTTGAGTTTGCGCAGGATAGCGCCGCCCTTTATGAGATACCGTTTATTTTCCTGACGGCTCATAATCTGGAGGATGAGATTATCGGTGGTTATCACATGGGAGCGGAGGATTATATTACGAAGCCCTTCCGGATTCAGATTGCTATGGAGAAGATACAGGCGGTTCTTAGAAGGTGTGGGGAAAGGCATGAGGAATCCTGTTATTCGTGCGGCAATCTTGACATTGATTTTGAAAAAAGGATTGTCAGGAAAAGCGGGGAACTGTTAGAGCTTACACCGACAGAATTTGACCTTCTTCAGTTTTTCTGTAAGAACCGGAGAAAGATACTGACGAAGGATATCCTTCTGGAAAATATATGGGACAGCAGAAGGCGCTTTGTCAGCGATCATACGCTGTCTTTGAATATCAGCCGTCTGCGGAACAAAATAGCCGACGATCAGTTTGATTATATCAAGAATATTTATGGAATGGGATACCGGTGGGTCGGAGCAGGGGAGGCAGGAGTATGAAAACGCTGATGATTCTGCTTCTTTTTTGTGTTTTGAATCTCGGGTATTACCTGTATTTCCGAAGAAAATTTGTGATGTTTTCCGAAGAAATACTTTGGAATACCAGACGTATCATGGGGAATGAAAAGGATCAGTCTTTGTACCGGGAATATAACAGGGAGACGCTTGCTTCCAAGGTGGTTATGGAGCTTGAGAAGACGGAAGAGTTACTCAGAAACCGGGCGCTTGAGAGCAAACAGGAGAAGGAGAAGCTGCAAAAGACGATTTCTGAAATTGCTCATCAGGTAAAGACGCCTCTGTCGAATATCTGCATGTATCATGATATGCTTTCGGATCCGGATACTTCTTTCGATGAGGCAGAGAAGTTTAAAGAAATTATAGGGCGGCAGCTTGAGAAGTTGGAATTTCTGATTGATTCGCTGATCAAGTCTTCCCGCCTGGAGAGCGATATGATTAAGCTGAATATGGGAAATGTCAGTATTTTTCATGTTTTGGAGCTGGCTGTGAATGATATTGTCCATAAGGCAGAAAGAAAAAAGACGGAACTGTCTATCCGATGCGGGCAGGATATGACTGCGGTCTGTGATGTGAAGTGGACGGCGGAGGCAATTGGCAATATTCTGGATAATGCGGTGAAATATACGCCGGAGGGAGGGAAGATTTCTATTGACGTCAGTCCGGGAGAGATGTACACAAAAATACAGGTTCAGGATACGGGAAAGGGAATTGCTTCCGGACATTATAATGATATATTCAAACGGTTTTACAGGGAAAGCCCAGTTTCTGAAGAAGAAGGGCTTGGCCTCGGCCTATATATTGCCAGAAATATTATTACGCTTCAGGGAGGATATATTATGGTACATTCTGTGCCGGGGCAGGGCTCCTGCTTTTCCGTATTCCTTCCGCGGCGGGCTTGAAATTGTTTCGGTTTTGATAATATTTCTTCGTCATTTGAAACAGGATTGATAGAATCTCCTTTTAGAATATAACTATGATTAGGAAGGAGAGATGAGGCATGGATATTTTACAGACAAAGAATCTTACGAAGTATTATGGGGAAGAGCCCCTGGTTGTGAAGGCTTTGGACGGGATTACCCTTCAGCTTGAACAGGGAAGTTTTACAGCGATTGTGGGAACGTCCGGTTCCGGGAAGAGCACGCTGCTTCATATGCTGGGGGGCCTGGATACGCCTACAGGGGGAAGCGTTGTGGTAGATGGGCAGAGCCTGGGCAAAATGAGTCGGAGCGAGCTGACGATTTTCCGCAGAAGAAAGATCGGATTTATTTTTCAGAATTATAATCTGATTCCGAATCTGACCATTTATGATAACATCGTTCTTCCGGTAGAGCTGGACGGACGAAGTGTGGACCGGCAGTATTTGGATAAGATTGTATCTGTACTTGGACTGGAAGGGAAATTAGAAAGGAAGCCCAATAAGCTTTCCGGTGGCCAGCAGCAGAGGGCGGCCATTGCCCGGGCGCTGATTACCAAGCCGGCCTTGATACTGGCGGACGAGCCTACAGGCAACTTGGACAGCCGCACAAGTCAGGAAGTTGTGGGACTTTTGCAGGTGACGGGAAGGAAGTTCCATCAGACCATTGTGATGATTACGCATAATGATGAGATCGCTCAGATTGCGGACCGTACAATCCGGATTGAAGACGGGCGGATTACGGAAGGAAGGTGGTAGGGATGAGACTGGATGCAAATAATAACGGCAGAATCATCTACCGCATTGCAAGAAGCAATCTGACGGGCAGTAAAGTATATACCTTGTTTTCAGGCCTGACCATTATTCTTTCGATTACATTTATTATGGTGATGACGTTATTTCTCCAGGGAACGCAGACAGCGGAAGAACGGATGCTTAAGAATATGCAGCATGTGATCTATATGAACGTGTCAAAAGAGCGGATGGAGGAGCTTGCTGCAGATGAGAGGACAGAACTTGTAATTCCGTATAAAGATAACGGCGCTGAGTTTGAAATCAGCGGTGTAAAATATAAGTTCATTTATTTGAAAAGTCAGAAAGATAAAATACAGACTTATGTGCCGGCGGAGGGAAAAGAGCCGGAAAAATACAATGAGATTGTTGTAGACAAAAGTTTTCTAAACGGTATTGGAAAGGGGTGCAGGATTGGCGAAAAGCTCTCTCTGAATACGGAAAATGGACCGGAGGAGTTTATAGTCTGCGGATATACCGGCAGAAATCAGGAGTTATCGTTCTATACGGTTTATGTATCCGAAGAATTTGCAGAGAAAAATCCTTCCATGAGGGCAGTGGAGTATACGGCCCTGGTCCGGATTGCAGATGCCTGGGATATGGAATCTTCCGGATTTGAGTCAGCGGTTTACCAGATAGCGGAGGATTATGGCGTAAAGCGCCAGGATGTAAATATAAACGGCAGATTTGAGGAGTCTTTGCGGGGAGATAATACGGCCGGATATGCAATCGCCTTTGTATCCTTATTTATCATGGCGGCCAGCGGGATTGTCATTTACAGTATCTTTTATCTGTCTGTCTCATCACGCGCACAGCAGATCGGGCAGCTTCAGACGATCGGAATGACAGAGAAGCAGATTCGGAAAATGGTGCGCCGGGAAGGGGGATATCTATGTGCCGCGGCAATCCCTGTGTCCTTAATTCTTGGCGGAGCCATTGCGTATTTTCTGCAGCCGGAAGGATGGAGTACGCCCGGTTATCTGGCGACGGCGGCAGTCATCAGTGTATTTGGCTTTTTTGCCGTACAGATCTCTGTCAGCAGACCGGCTGCTCTTGCGGCTAAGGTTTCCCCGATTGAAGCGTCAAGGGATTTGTGGGGCGGCAGAGATGTCCGGGAGGGGAATGCAAAGCATAAAAAGCTGACCGCATTTGTAATGGCACGGCTGGGACAGAGCCGAAGTTATAAGAAACGGCGGCTTATGACGGCGTCCATTGCTTTTGGAGGAATTGTTTTTATGATTGCGGCCTCATATCTGTATGCCTGGGACGAAATATCCTTCTCAAGGGAAGGAGTTTTTTCCGATGCAGAATATATGGTTTCTTATCAGTATAATGCGCACAATCCGTCAGCATACGGGCCGACGGATATGCAGCTTAAGGGACATCTGAGTGAAGAATTAAAGGAGCAGTTGTCCAGGATTCCTCATGTGCGCTCTGTCAGGACAGAAAACAGTGCATTTGGCAGTATTGAGTATCAGGGGGCTGTCTGGAGCGATGGATTTTACCGGCTGACAAGAGATTCTGACGCATATTTTCAGATGAATGCAGAGGGCAATAACAGCTATGATTATTTGTGCGAATCAGACGGTATTATGATTACAGACAGTGAACTTGTTTCCGGGTTAAACGGCGTATCCCCGCAGGTTGGGGACTACATTACACTGCACTGGTCTGACGGGGCAGAACATACCGCAAAGCTTGAGATTGCGGCAGTCAGCCCGGATTCGTCGCCGGTAAAAGGCGGTTATGCTTTTGCAATGACAGATCAGACGATGGAAAAGCTGTGGGGTGATATGAATACTGCCAGCGCCTTCTATATTTCTGTGGATGATTATGAAAAATATGGAGAACAGACAGAAGAAGCAATTCGTTCGCTGACAGAAGATGATCCCGATTTATCCCTGGCTACACTGCGGGAGCAGATATTGGATGATTCGGCAAATGTGAAGAAGATCAAAATGCTGATTTACGGAATCTCAGCCTTTGTTACCTTATTTGGGATTCTGAATCTGATTAATATGATGATCGGGAATATTGCCACGCGCAAAAGGGAATTATCCGTGCTGGAATCCATCGGTATGGAAGTGAAACAGATAAGAAATATGCTGTTCTGGGAAAGCATTATGTATGTGTTCCCGGCAATCATGGTCACGCTCTTTGCAGGCGGCGCAGCCGGGTACGGATTCGTTGCCGCTTATAAGCGGATTGCGGGATATATGAATTACAGATTTCCTCTGATGCCCTGTCTTCTGTATACGGCGGTGATGATCCTGATTCCGCAGTTGATTTCCTGCGTCAGTCTGGGTAGGCAGAAAAACCAGTCTCTTGTAGAACGGATAAGGTTATAAAAGTTTTGATTTTTAGTCCGGTACTCGGAATCATTGCGCCAGAAAGACTCTCAGGTGGTGTGAAAGCCCTTATTATTATGTATAAAGAGCCGGATCTTATTGTAAATGCGTCTGCAGGGCTGCTATTTTGTTTTTGTAACAAGAGATGGGTTGAATATGCTGCCATATAGTGTTAATGAGATTTATTACCTAAAAAACAGTGGATATGAAAGGGTCTTTTTCTGTCACAAAGGCGAACGAGCATTGTCTAATCTAATAGGAGGTAAGAAATCTATGGATAAAAAAACGAATGAAGAATTACAGGCTTTGATTGATAAAGCCATATCAGGGGATAAAAACGCCCTTGAAACACTCATTGCCGGTGAGCAGGATCTTGTATTCAATTTATCTCTGCGGATGCTTGGCACATTTGCAGATGCAGAAGATGCGACACAGGATATTTTACTGAAAATGATTACGCATCTTTCTTCTTTCAGGGGGAACAGCTCATTTACAACATGGGTATTCCGTATTGCGGTCAATCACCTGAAAAATTATAAAAAGCATATGTTTGCCCACTATCCGCTGAGTTTTGAATACTATGGAAATGACATAGAAAACGGAGAAATACAAGATGTGCCGGACTTAACACAGAATGTGGAAAAAGATATCTTAGCAGAGGAGCTGAAAATGTCCTGTACCAATGTGATGCTGCAATGTCTTGACATGGAGAGCAGATGTATTTTTATATTGGGTACGATGTTTAAGATTGACAGCCGGATTGCGGGGGATATTTTGGAGATGACCCCGGAAGCGTACCGCCAGCGGCTCTCCCGGATACGCAGAAAGATGGCAGATTTTTTAAGTGAATACTGCGGAGAATATGGGAACGGCAGATGTAAATGCAAAGACAGGGTGAATTATGCAATACAGAGCCATAGGCTGAACCCTTTACAGCTGGATTATGCAGAAGCTGCGGAAATCCCCGTTCAGACCATGATCGATGTGAAAAATGCCATGGAGGAGATTGACGATCTATCGCAGGACTTTTCATTCTGCAGAGCCTACCAATCGCCCGAACGTGTGAAGCATTTGATACAGGAGTTTTTAGATTCCACCCAGCTTTCTATTATCCAAAGATCGTAAAGGAGAGGACAGATTATGGATACACAAGTTATTTTGGAATATTTATCTTCATTAAGCATGAATAACAACCGTGAATGGTATCATGCAAATAAGGACGACTATAAAAAGGCAAATGCTGAATTTGAAAAATTATTGCAGACCTTGATTTTGAAAATCGGTGAATTTGACAGCAGCATTTTACATAACAACCCCAAAGACCTTACGTTTAAGATTGTAAGGGATACCCGGTTTGGCCATGACAAATCACCGTATAATCCTGCGTTTCGCGCCCATATTTCTTCAAAAGGGAAACTGCCTGTTCCTGTCGGTTATTATCTTATGATAAAGCCGGGCAATCAATCCTTTTTAGGCGGCGGATTGTTTGCAGATATGTTTAAGGACGCAACAAGGATGGTACGGGATTATATTTCTCAGAATGGCGGCGAATGGGAACAAATCATCCATGAGCAGGTTTTTGAAAAATTCTTCACTGTACAGGGAACAGCATTAAAAAATGTCCCTGCAGGATATGAGAAAGAACACCCCCAGGCACACTATCTGAAATTTAAGAGCTGGTATCTGGAATACCCGCTAAGCGACGAAGAAGTGAAAGATGCAGAAATATTTTTAAAAAGGGCAGTAGAACTTTTCCGGATCATGAAACCCTTTAATGACTATTTGAATAAGGCACTTGCGGACTTCCCAATGCCGACAAGATAAAGAGTGACAGAGAAAACTAATATCTTGGATTTTAAGGCTATAATCTGACAATTTACAGAGAATCTCTGAAAGAGGTTCTCTGTTTTATTGTCAGATATAATATTAGTCAATGATATAATACTGGAAAAGCAGAAATAGTAAATTTATTTCTCAATCTTTGGTAATAAATTGGTCTTTAAGGGCTCCTTATGTCATGATATAGTAAAACTACAAAGTTGATCCGCGGAAAACTTGATAAAAAGGCTTGATGCCCACAAAAATCAGGAGGTTTTACTATGGCTGAAATATTACCCTCAATATTTGGCGCAGATATTTTAAGGCTGAAAGAGGAAATTGATTTTTTAGAACAACAAGATACGCCAATCCTGCATGTTGATATGATGGATGGGAATTTTGTATCAAATATTGCGTTTGGACCGAATCAGATTGCAGCAATGAAGAAAGCATCAAAGATGACGTTTGACGTACATATGATGACAGCAGTCCCCAAAGATCATCTGGATGATGTGATCGCGACAGGGGCAGAGATGATATCCGTACATTATGAGGCGACGCAGCACATCCATAATATACTCCAAAGAATCAGGAAAGCGGGGAAAAAGGCCGGAGTCGTGATTAATCCGGGAACGCCGGAAACGGTCCTGAAATATTTATTGGACGACATTGATTACGTTTTGGTTATGACCGTCAATCCGGGAACGCCGAACCAGTCATTTATCAGGAAGAGTTATGAGAAGATCCGGAATCTAAAGGACATGATTGGAGACCGCCCGGTTCAGATTGAGGTTGACGGCGGCATTGATGACACGATTGCCGGACAGGTAAAGGAAGCAGGCGCAGATCTGATCGTGGTAGGAGGTTATCTGTTTGGGGCAGATCCAAAAGAGCGTTACATAAAACTTAGAGAAGCAATTCGTTAATACAGGGGAAAACAAACAAGAACAGAAAGGTTGGGATATTTATGAAAACATTTGCAGGAAAGGTTGTATTGGTTACGGGAGCAGGATATGGGATTGGAAAGCAGATCGCCGTACAGTTTGCGCAGGAAGGAGCCAATACGGTTATAGTTGATTATAACGAAGAGAACGGAAAGAAAACCGCAGAGGAAATTTCACATGAATATGAGAAATCCCTGTTTGTGCAGGCAGACGTGTCAAAACCAGAGGCGATGGCCAAAGTCCGTGACAAGGTATTTGAGGAATTCGGAAGAATTGATACTCTTATTTTAAATGCAGGCGTAGCGTTTAAAAATACGGTAGATAACATTACTTTCGAAGAGTACGATTCCCGATATTGGGCCGTATATTTTCAATCTATGAATCGGGAAATAAGCAGAAGATTGATTACTTAAACCGTGAGCTTAAGCAGATTCTGGATGACTCCTTTTATCTGGAATCACGGCTTGGTACAAGCTTTGTACTGTTGGATATGCTCAAGTGGAAATACATAAAGATTGCAGAGGGCAGGCTTAATTGGCGCCGGGCGATGGAGATTGCCGCTGAAGATCTTATCAGAGATGGTTATTTTGATGAGAGATATGTTCAGGAAGCAATTGGCAATGTAGAGGAATATGGCAATTATATCATCATCAATAAAGGGGTCGCCCTTGCTCACGCAAGTAAAGAAGCGGGAGTATATGAGGACGGGATAAGTCTTCTGGTGTGCAGAGAGGGGATTATATTTGACGAAGGAGATACGGTCTATCTACTGTTCTTTTTTGCACAGAAAAAGGAAACCGATTATCTGAATCTGTTTAAGGAAATTATTAAACTGGGGAAAAAGCAGGAATATATTGACAAAATATGTGGATTGTCTGACGCAAATGAAATATACCGTACGATGTGGGAGATATTATCGGAGAATGAACATACGGAGACGGCGCTGCGTTGAGGACAGCTTAAATCGGAGGAGAAATTATGGTAAATATATGGCATGATATCGGAAAAGACAGAATCTTTCCTACAGATTTTATATCTGTAATAGAGATTTCCAAGGGAAGCAATAAGAAATATGAACTGGATAAGGAGACGGGAATGCTGTCGCTGGACAGGATCCTGTTCACGGCGACCCATTATCCTATGAATTATGGATTCATCCCAAGAACATATGGAGACGACAAAGATCCTTTAGATGTACTGGTTCTTTGCTCCGAGGCGATAGAACCCATGACGTTGGTACGCAGCTATCCGATTGGTATCATAAAAATGGAAGACGGAGGAATGGGGGATGAGAAGATTATTGCCATTCCCTATGGAGATCCTACATATATGGGATATACGGATGTTAAAGAACTGCCGGAACACATTTTTGAGGAAGTGAAACATTTTTTCTCAATTTATAAGTCTCTTGAGGGGAAAGATACCGTGGTAAAAGAAATCGGCGGCCCAATTGATGCAGTAGAGGCAATTGAAAAGTGTATGGAGAATTACAAAAAGAAATTTGTTGAGGAGGTGCCAAAGGAATGTTGAGGGTATCCGGAAAAACAGTGTATAAGGGTATTGCATCCGGAACGGCGGTTGTTTTAAGAAAAAATGACGAGCAGGTAAAGCGGTGGAAAATAGATGACGCGGATGCCGAGATCCAACGTCTTTTAAAAGCCAGCGAAGAATCTATAGGACAGCTTCAGGTATTGTATGACAAGGCTGTAAAAGAAGTAGGTGAAGCAAGTGCAGCCGTATTTGAAGTACATCAGATGATGTTGGAAGATGAAGACTATGTCAATGCCATCCATAACATGATTCGCACGGAACAGGTTAATGCCGAGTATGCGGCGGCTATGACTGGAGACAATTTCTCAGAGATGTTTGCCGGCATGGAGGATGAATATATGCGGGCAAGGGCGGCGGATATTAAGGATGTATCCAACCGGTTGGTGCGGAACTTAAGCGGAGTATCAGAAGTGGATTTAGGAACTATGGAACCATCTGTTATCGTGGCAGATGATCTAAGTCCCAGTGAGACGGTGCAAATGGATAAGGAAAAGGTACTTGCCTTTGTAACGGTACATGGTTCTTCTAATTCACACACTGCTATCCTGGCAAGAATGATGAATATTCCGGCGCTTATCGGTGTATCGGTGAATCTGGAGGAAATCAATACCGGGATGAAGGTCATAGTAGACGGTTATAAGGGGGAAGTCATATTTGAACCGTCAGAAGAGATTCTTGAGCAGGCTAAGCAGAAGATTTTGGAGGAACAGGAGAATCTTAAACTTTTGCAGACACTTAAGGGGAAAGAAAATGTTACCCTGGATGGGCAAAAGATCCATATCTATGCAAATATAGGGAGCGTCAGTGACGTCGGGTATGTGTTGGAAAATGACGCGGGCGGGATCGGCCTGTTCCGCAGTGAATTCTTGTATCTGGGGAGGGAGGATTTTCCAACAGAAGAAGAGCAGTTTTCTGCATACAAACAAGTAGTGCAGACGATGGCAGGAAAGAAAGTAATAATCAGAACGCTGGATATTGGCGCTGATAAGCAGGTTGATTATTTTCAGCTTGGCAGAGAGGATAATCCTGCTATGGGATACCGGGCCATCCGTATCTGTCTGAAACAGACAGATATATTTAAGACACAGCTCCGCGCATTGCTTAGGGCAGCTGTTTTTGGCAATTTGTCTATCATGTATCCGATGATTACTTCTGTAGAAGAAGTGAAACGTATTTCGGAAATTGTAGAAGAAGTGAAAGCAGAATTGGATGAAATAGAGGTTCCATATCGGATACCGGAGCAGGGAATTATGATCGAGACGCCTGCAGCAGTCATGGTCAGTGATGAATTGGCTGAGATGGTAGATTTTTTCAGTATCGGTACAAATGACCTGACGCAGTATACGCTGGCAGTAGACAGGCAGAATGAAAAATTGGATGAATTCTATAATCCGCATCACAGGGCAATTTTGAAAATGATACAAATTGCGGTGGAGAATGCACATAAATACGGTAAATGGGTAGGAATCTGCGGAGAACTTGGGGCAGATACGGAACTTACAAAGGACTTCCTGCAGATGGGAGTAGATGAACTGTCAGTTGCTCCTTCGATGGTATTAAAAGTCCGGAAGGCTGTCAGGGAAATTAACCTTGGAAACGATATTTACCAGAAAATTTACAACTAAATCAGTTTGAATTACCCGGGTCATTAAGCCATTGACCTGCTTACCGGAAGGGGTTGTGGATACGTTATCAACAAGCTTATTGTCCTGTTTCCCATTCGCTTTTGAGCTGGCTCAAAAATTCATTAGACGCTCTTGAAAAGACCTGATACTTTTTCCAGACAATACATAATTCTGCTTCCATGCGCGGATATAAGGGCCTGAAACAAAGCTCGCTGTCTCCAGTAGTATTGATAAGCTTATCTAATATAATCGCATAGCCAAACCCCTTCTTTACAAAATGGGAGGCGTTATATACCAAATCATAAGTCATAACAACATTGAGTTTGCTGATGTCCGTTTTCAGCCACGAAAACATCTCGCTGCTAATGGATGCCTGATGGGATAGTATCAACGGCTTATCCCATAAATCTTCTGCACAAACTGATTCTTTTTCGGCCAACGGGCTATCCTTCCGCATCAATACGCCCCATGTATCGGTCATGGGAAGTCTCATATAATCGTATTTAGTCACGTCAAAGGGGCCGATCAATAAACCAAAATCAATCAACCCTTTATCTATTTTTTCTGTCACGATACCTGCATCACCGCTGTAAATGTGATAATGAATCAGGGGATGTTTTTTCTGTATTTTCCCGGCGGCCTGCGCAAAAAAGGAAATCGCGTCGGTTTCGCCGCCGCCGATATAAATTTCCCCGTTAATATTTTCGCTAGAGCTGCTCAGCTCAGCTTTCGTTTTCTCCATAAGGTCAATCATTTCTTCGGCTCGTTTGCGCAGCAACATCCCATCCTCTGTCAACGTAATCTTTTTGCTTCCACGGATGAGCAGCTGTTTTCCCACTTCTTCTTCCAAGTCCTTAAGCTGTCTGGAAAGTGGCGGCTGCGTCATTTGCAGAGTTTCCGCTGCTTTTGTAATACTTTCTTCTCTCGCTACGGCGAGGAAATATTTTAATACCCGAATATCCAAATTTCAGACCTCCTTTGGCATTTATGCCCTTGATTATATCAGAGAATTCCATACCTTTCAAGTATGAGAATACATTCTTTATATGTATTTGATATCTGGATGTAATGACTTTATAATACAATGAAGAGTACATACCCTGCGGGAATGGGAAAAAGAAATGGTTTAATACAGTAGGAGGAGAATAAATTTTGACAGTGGAAGACATCATCAAAGGATTTGGTAAGCAGTCAGAAGAACATCCGGAGTATGCTGAATACGCTAATATACTTTTTCAGGAGGCGATTCAGATTGGGATGGAAATCAATAACCGTTATCATACCCCAGAGGAACTACGGGAGCTTATGGGACGGTTGACGGGGAAAAAGATTGATGATACATTCCGCCTGTTTCCGCCGTTTTATACTGACTTCGGGAAAAATATATCGATTGGGAAAGATGTGTTTATCAATTCCGGCTGCCACTTTCAGGATCAGGGAGGCATTACCATCGGAGAAGGCTCCCTGATCGGACACAATGTTGTGCTTGCAACCATTAACCACGACCTTGCTCCGGGAAATAACCGTAAAAATCATTATGCGCCAATCACTATAGGAAATCATGTCTGGGTTGGTTCAAATGCAACTGTTCTGCCTGGCGTGAATATCGGGGACTGGGCTGTGGTGGCTGCCGGAGCCGTGGTTACAAAAGATGTTCCGACCTATACCGTAGTGGGCGGCATTCCTGCAAAGGTACTCAAAACCATAGAAAACAAATCGGACAAGGAGGATGTAAATGAAGAAAACACTTAGCCTTGCGTTCATTTTGTCATTGGTATTCGCCTTGACAGCCTGCGGGCAGACCATACATAAGGAAACAGATACTACCGAAAACAAAGAAACAAAGCCGATAACGGAGAGTGGTACATTGGACATAAATGGAGGAAATGGATATGAAGGTTTTAGCGATTAACAGCAGCGCAAGAAAAGATGGAAATACGGCAATTCTTATCAATACCGTGTTTGATGAGCTGAATAAAGAAGGCATTGAAACGGAGATAGTGCAGCTTTCAGGCAAAATAATCGAGCCCTGTAAGGCTTGCTGGGCCTGCGGCGGAAGGAAGAACTGCGTCTATAAGAAAGATTCGTTTCAGGAGATTTTTGAAAAAATGACACAGGTTGACGGGATCATTCTTGGCTCCCCGGTTTATACTGCAAATATTTCCGCAAATATGCAGGCACTTTTGGAACGGTCATCTGTGGTGACGGATATGAACCGGAACGAGAACCTGTTTCAGCATAAAGTTGGGGCGGCTGTCACAGCAGCACGCAGAGGCGGCGCACTTTCTGCGCTGGATGCCATGAACCACTTCTTTATGCTGCAAAATATGTTTGTGGTCGGTTCTTCTTATTGGCCGATGGCTTACGGACAGATGCCGGGGGATGTTCAGTCAGATAGCGAAGGGCTGGAAACTATGAGAAACCTTGGTCGGAATATGGCGTATCTGCTTAAGGCGCTGGATGAAAGGCGGCAGTAACTATGAAAAAGACAATTGGTTTTCTGATCCGAAAATAGATATCTGAATAAAGATTTAAAAAAAGCATATTGACACTGTGTAAAAATAGTGATAATATAATTACACGATGTAAGAATAGAAAGAAAGGAGGGAGGGATACAGTGCCGAAGGGATCGCCGGAACTTACAGAAAAACGAAAAAATGAAATCCTGGATGCCTGTGAAAAGATTTACAGGACGCAAGGCTTTTATGGGGTAACGATCAAGGAGATCAGCACAGAGATCAGCCTTACAAGACCTGCAATCTACAACTACTTTGAGACGAAGGAAGAAATTTTACTGGGACTGCTCGCCAGAGAATACGAAGAATGGTGTAAAGAGCTTGAAGAACTGATCATATCTGCAGAAACTCTAGGTCGGACAGAGCTTTCTGCACAGATGGCTCATACACTGGAAGATAAGGAAACACTTTTGCGCATTCTCAATATGAACCTTTTTGAAATTGAGCAGAACAGCCGTGTGGAGCGTCTGGCTGAGTTTAAAAAATTATTCCAAAGGTCTGTGGAAGCAATGAGCGGAATCTTGAAAGCTTATAAGGCTGATGTGGGCGACTTGGAATGTGAGGAATTTTACGAAACATTTTCAGCATTTTTATTTGGCGTGTTTCCTTTTACAAAACATACAGAAAAGCAAATGAAGGCTATGGAGTTAGCGGGCGTCAAATTAAATGAACCAAGCATTTATGATATGGTAGACAGATGTCTCTTAAAGTTGATTCCAGAAAAAGAATAAGGAGATTTTCAAATGAAAAGAATATTATCAATGGTCTGCATTTGTTCTTTGCTTTTTGCTTTGACTGCATGCGGGAGCCAAAGCAATGGCACAGATAGTGCAGATAGTACAGCAGAACCGTCTGTTCTCCAGACGGACAAGGCGCAGGATGAGGAGCAGGCTGGTACAGAACCTGAAAGTAACGCAAAGATTTTAGTGGCGTATTTTTCCGCAACAGGGACGACAAAAGCATTGGCGGAATATGCGGCTGATGCTATGGCCGCTGACCTTTATGAGATCATTCCAAAGGAACCTTATACAGACGAGGATCTGGATTATGGCAATGACCAGAGCCGTTCTTCCCTGGAAATGAATGATCCGGATGCCCGCCCGTCTATTTCCGGCAGCGTGGAAAATATGGAGCAGTATGATATTATTTTCCTCGGATATCCAATATGGTGGGGAGATTCGCCCCGTATCATCGCTTCTTTTGTGGAAAGCTATGATTTTGGCGGAAAGACAATCGTACCGTTCTGTACATCGGGAGGGAGCGGGATCGGTTCCAGCGCGAAAAACCTTCACGGCCTTGCGGCATCTGATGTGACATGGCTGGACGGGGAGCGTCTAAAGAGCGGTTCTTCCCGTGACGATATTGTAAACTGGATAGGTGGCCTTGGACTGGATGTAACGGCCAAGTGAAAAGAATGACAAAGATCAGGATGGGAGTGGATATCTGCCTGACGATTCTGCTCCCTGTCCTGATGGCAGAAATATTGACCGGTCAGGAATTTCATGAATGGGCTGGCTTGGCGATGACCGTTCTTTTCATCATCCATCATGTACTGAATTGGAGATGGTGGAAAAATATTTGGAAGGGTGGCTATAAACCGGTCCGTTTTGTGAGTGTCATGTTGAACCTTCTCATGCTGGCAGATATATCAGCCCTTGCCGTAAGCGGCATTATGATGAGCGGTTTTGTGTTTGACTGGCTTTCTGTTTCAGGCGGAATGATCCTTTCCCGAAGGCTTCACCTGTTTTCCTCCCATTGGGGGCTGATCCTGATGTCATTGCACCTGGGGCTGCATTGGAGCATGGCAGTAAAGCTGGGTAAGAAGCTGCGAAAAGGGAGAAATTCTGATATGTTTGCCTGGCTTGCAAGAGGGCTGTCAGTTGCGGTTGCCTTGTTTGGGATTTATGCTTTTGTCCGGCAGGATATGGCAGATTATCTTTTTTTGAGGACTGCGTTTGTATTTTGGGATGAGACGAAGACGGCATTTCTGTTTTTTGCAGAAGTGATCGGAATGATGGGGCTGTTTATCGCCATTGGTTACTATAGCTCCAAATTGCTTACAGGAGCAGAGTGCGGCCAGATGAAACAAAAAGTTTTGAAATGTCTTGCTTTTTTGGTTCCGGTGCTTCTTTGCGCGGCAGTGATCTTGTGGATTGGTTTTGGAAACCAGAACAATCCTTCGGATTCATGGAGCGTTACTGCTGAAGATCCATCCAATACAGAAGAGGATGGACCGGTGGAAGGACAGGTTCCAGATGGTGATCCGGCAGAGTCTGCAGACGGATTTGTGTTGGTTTCCGGCGGAACTTTTGCTATGGGAAGCCCGGAGAATGAGGCATGGAGAGGTGAGGACGAACGGCAGCATACGGTGACGGTCAGCGATTTTTATATCAGCCCTTATGAGGTAACACAGGCGGAATATGAAGTACTGACAGGAGTAAATCCCAGCAGCTTCGCTGGAGAAGGGTTGCCGGTGGACAGTGTATCATGGCTGGATGCGGTCACTTATTGCAATCTGTTGAGTGGACAGTCCGGCCTGACGCCTGCGTACCAGATAGACGGGGATACAGTTTCGTGGAACCGCAGTGCGGACGGTTACCGTCTGCCTACCGAGGCGGAGTGGGAATACGCCTGCAGGGCGGGAACGGTCACTCCTTTTAATACGGAGGATTCAATCAGTGCAAAGGAAAGCAATTACTGGGGCAGTTATCCCTATATGATTGAGGATCATTATTTTGAACAGGAGAACCTGGAAACACGCCCCGGAACTTCCAGGTATGAAACGGTTGCCGTGGACAGCTTTGAACCTAACGGTTACGGCCTCTATAATATGCACGGTAATGTGGGCGAATGGGTATGGGATCTGTATGGCGAATATGGCGCTGATGGGCAAAATGATCCTGTCGGAGTTGAAAAAGGGAATTTACATATCAGCAGAGGCGGCGGTTGGAACGATTTTGCAAAAAATCTGCGTTCTGCTTACCGGGCTACTTCCCAGGGCGGGCGTGGGGCATATAACATCGGCTTCCGCCTGGTGCGCGGAGCTTTGCCGGATGGCGGCATTATAACGAGCGGACAGGCAGTGCATACGGAAAGTGCAGATGGCAGCGTCCTGATTGCTTATTTTAGCTGGGGTGGGAACACCCGCGGGATTGCGGAGGAGATCGCCGGCCAGACAGGGGCAGACTTGTTTGAGATTACATGCGTGGAGCCTTATTCCGACAATTATAATACGGTCCTGGAAGAAGCACAGCGGGATCAGAACGTGCAGGCACGGCCGGAACTTGCATCCCATGTAGAAAATATGGAAAAGTACGACACCATCCTACTGGGGTATCCCAATTGGTGGGCCTCCATTCCCATGCCGGTGGCTTCATTTTTGGAGGAATATGATTTTGACGGAAAGACGATCGTGCCGTTCTGCAGCCATGGCGGCGGCAGGTTCGGGCAGAGTCTGACTGCGATCGCAAAGCTGGCTCCGGATGCGGATATAGGAGAAGGGCTTGCAGTCAATTATTCCGGAGGTGCGTCCATGCCTTCGGATGTCAGCGCATGGTTGGAAACAAATCACGTGGACAAGAAATAACACAAGAAATAACAGGAGGATACGATTATGAGCAAAACTTTAGTTGCATATTTCTCTGCCAGCGGTGTTACCGCCAGGGCAGCAAAAAATCTGGCGAAAGCCGCTGATGCGGATCTGTATGAGATTCTGCCTGCAGTTCCTTATACTTCGGCAGATTTAGACTGGAATGATAAAAAATCCCGCAGTTCTTTGGAGATGAATGATAAGGCAGCCCGTCCGGAACTAAAAAGTCATGATGCTCCGATTGATGGACATGACGCAATTTTTCTGGGCTTTCCGATCTGGTGGTATACTGCCCCTGCAATTATCAGGTCATTTCTGGAAGCTTATGATTTTACGGGGAAAAAGATTGTTCTTTTTGCTACTTCCGGTGGAAGCGGATTAGGACGGACTGCGGAGGAATTAGAGGGTAGCTGTTCCGGAGCGGATATTAGAAACGGGAAAATGCTTAATGGGAACTTATCGGAATCAGAACTGCAAAAGTGGGTAGAAAGCCTGCAATTTTAGGAGGGGACAGTGTGATGAGAATCGTTGTTTTAGAGGGAAGCCCTAACAAAAAGGGCTCGGGTACTTGAATCTGGATGACCAGGGGATGGTACTAAGATATGGATGTGGAACAGTGTCAATGACAAAGCATAGCGAATATCCGGATAAAGCTTATCGGTTTGGACGAGGGCTTTAACAGCAATTTAAGGAAGTAAAATATGCTTCTTATAGGAATATACAAAAATACAAGGCAAGCATAACTTGCCCTGGGAGGTCAATCTGCCTTGTGTGGATTGGCCTTTTGAACCTAAAAAATGCCCTGACGAGGTAAAAGACATATGAAATCGTGTCATGTTTGATTATTTTTCGTTTGGATTAATTTGCCGGATTGGTTTTAAAATAATTGACATATCAATTATATGTGTGATATAGTTGACATGTCAATTAAATAAGAGGAGGTCAGGGTCATGGCAAAGGAAAATCCTATGAAACAGATGAAAAAGAAAATGTACATGGACAAATATGTTTATTCCGGGAAGCACTGGTCGGAATTAAAGTTTTAGCTGTTTGACTGGATAGAAGATAATCTGTAACAGGAGAGAGCGTATGTATTCGATTGGAAAGAACATAGGGATATTGAACCGTCAGTTTAACATTTTCTTAAACCGTGAGCTTGCGGGTACGGGGCTCAATGCCACGGAATTTATGTATATCGGGTATCTGTATCAAAATAACGGCATTATGCAGGATGAGCTTGCAAGGGAGTTTCTTGTGGACAGGGCCGCCATCACCCGCACACTGAAAAATATGGAGGAAAAAGGGTTTGTGGACAGGGTAAGATCCAAAGAAGACGGGCGTGAACGCCGGATCTATCTTACGGAAAAAGCCCGCAGCTATGAAAAACTTGCCGAGTCAATCCAGGAGAAATACATCTGTGCGGCGGGGGATCTGCTGGATGGGCATAGACAGCGGGAGATCGAGGATACCGTTTCGTTTATGGTCAGCCTGATCAGGAGGATCAATCAGAATCTGGAGGAGGGATAAACATGGATTTCAAGGAGGCTATGCGTCAGCGGCATATGGTACGCAGGTACACGGACCGGCCGCTTCCGGCAGAGATCGTGAAGGAGCTGGATGGGTACATTGACAGAATGAACCGCTCCTATGGCCTGTCCGTAGAACTGAAAACAGAAGACAGCAGTGCGTTCAATGCAGTCATAAAGCTGGTATTGGCGAAAGGTGTCCGGAATTTTTTTATCATGGCCGGGAAGGATGCCCCGGATCTGGATGAAAGGCTTGGATACTGCGGGGCCGGGCTGATGCTGTATGCGCAGACACTGGGATTGAATACATGGTGGGTAGGGGGCACGTTTAGCAGAAAGCGGATGGCAGAGCTCTCTCACGGAAACAGGGTAGCCGGTGTGGTCGCTGTGGGATATGGACAGACGCAGGGAGTCCCCCATAAGACCAAAAAGCCGGAGCAGGTAGGAAATTACAGTGGGGAAGAACCCGAATGGTTCAGGCGGGGGATCGATGCCGCGCTTCTGGCGCCGACAGCACTGGCAAAACAGGCGTTTATGATAAAAGGTTCGGGAAAGAAAGTGTCCATCCAATGTGAAAATGGCATTTTTTCCGGTGTCGATACCGGACTGGTGAAATACCACTTTGAGCTTGGCGCAGGGAAAGAAAATTTTGAATGGATGTAGATTGTAAACGGAAGGATGCTTTTATCGGGGAAATTTCTGTTATGCATTGAAAGAATCCCGGGCGCAGATAATGGATGATTTTTTGTGAGATATGCCGTATAATGAGGGAAAGGTTTATATTTATGGAGGTGCTTTATGAAATATAAAGTTAAGGTGACGGTGATTGATAAGAAGCTGTATCCCGAATTGCAGGAAAAGTATTGTGCTGACCCTGATTCCGGCGCATGTCCCTGTTACAATGTGGGTGATGAATTTATCTTCGAGAGGGATGAGGAAAATGACCATTTCTGGCATGGTGGACTGAACACGCTTGTGAAGACGGATGCTGACCCTGACACTGTGGCAGGCGGGCCGAAGATGCCGCATTGTTCGGAGGCATGGGACGCTATTGCGAGGTATATTTATGCAGGGCTGCAGGGCGGTTCGATCATGAAGGGCTGGATGAAAAAGGAGAATGAAATGATAGCCTGCTGTTCGGACGGAACAAGGCCGGTCATCTTTAAAATTGAGAGAATGGATATGGAGGGATAAGCTGTGAACGAGATTATTCAGGCAATGGAGGAACGCAGGAGCATCCGCAGGTTCAAGCCGGAGATGCCGGTTAAGAGGGACCTGGAGCAGATTATTGAAGCAGGGCTTTATGCTGCCAATGGAATGGGAAAACAGGCGGTCATAACGGTTGCCGTTACTGATAAGGAGGTCAGGGATAAACTTTCTGCTGCTAACTGCAAGATCGGAGGCTGGAAAGAAGGATTTGATCCGTTTTATGGTGCGCCGGCGGTTTTGATCGTGCTTGCGGATAAGAACTGGGCGAACCGTGTATACGACGGGAGCCTTGTTATGGGGAATATGATGCTGGCGGCGCATTCCCTTGGGCTGGGGAGCATTTGGATTCACAGGGCAAAGGAGGAATTTGAGACCGAAGAATGGCAGCAATTTCTTTCTGATATTGGCGTAGTGGGCGAGTGGGAAGGCATAGGCCATTGTGCGGTTGGCTATGTAGACGGGGAGATGCCCAAAGCCGCAGAACGTAAAGATGGCAGAGTTTTTTGGGTTGAATGACCTGTAGGTGGGCATCAGTCAGGTATGGCTGGTGCTTTTTGCATGGAAGAGGTGTTGGTCTGCATAGAAATCTGCAAAGAATTGAGGCATAATTTCAATATATTTGCAGTTGCATGCGGAGCAGATAAAGAATCTGTCCGAGGAGTACAACGATGAGGAAAAAGCATTATGCCGAAATGATGTATTAAAGGACTATAATTCAGAAATAAAGGAGATCCTGTTATGAAGAATGCCTTTTATCTGCCGCTTACAGCGACTCCGTTCAAATATAACAGTAGATATAAGGAAGTACTTCCGGCGAATATGGAACTTGCGGAATATATCCGTTGCTTTTGGGGAAGTACGAAACCCTATATACAAAAAGGGAAGGAATCAGTGGTGGGTATCATTATCCCGGATACCTGTGTGGATATTATTTACTATATTGACCATACGGAGAACAGTGTTACCGGCGGCTTTTGCGGAATCAGTGATATGAGTTTTGTAGAGGATGTGTCTGCAAAGCCGGGACATCTGGTCTCCATGTTTGCCATTCGTTTTTATGCCTGGGGCGTTTATGCATTTTCAGAGGACTCTCTGAAAGGGAGCTTAAATGAATATTGTGGTATAGAGTCCAGATTCCAAAAACTTGACAGAATTTTGCGGCCGCAGTTGTTAGACTATAGTCTTATGCAGGAGCGGATACGTATAGCAGAAAAATTTTTCCTTGGGCAGATGCTTTACCTCAGGCAGAATGATATCATCAATCGGGCGGTAAGAGAGATAGTCTCTTGCAAGGGAACATTAAGTGTGTCTGGGTTGACAGAGGAGTGTTTTGTAAGCAGCCGTCAACTGGAAAGATTATTTCATGAATATATCGGAATTACGCCGAAAAAGCTGTGTAATCTTGTTCGTTATCAGTGTCTCTGGAATGAGATACTAAGAAATCCCGGATTTCAGATATTAGATGCGGTCGAACGGTACGGATATACTGACCAGTCGCATCTGATGCGGGAATTTAAACGGTATCATACGATGGATATAGGAAAAGTGAAGGTGTATGCCTGCCATAATGTCGAAAATATACAATACATTCATAGGGAAAGTCCAGTATAATATAAAGGAAATACGTTGGAAATTATTTGATTGGTGTTAGTCAAAAACTGTGTTGGTCTTGCTGGGTGTGGAGATTTTTGAACACCCAAAGTGGTATCATATGATTAT
>ERZ808044.849-NODE-849-length-23889-cov-10.395641_pt1 | contig 23889 bp, 22 predicted proteins | sample MGYA00380195_ERZ808044 | MGnify/ENA primary metagenome ERZ808044 (study PRJEB31490, sample SAMN06133423) | mouse gut metagenome | isolation source: Z7_2 | host: mice | place: China: Chengdu | collected 2015-05 ...
ATAATACGTTACTCGTGCCCACCCGGGGCTCTTCCCAAAAAGCATGCCGATTTTTTCAAAGGGCAGTTCCCCAAACACCCGCAGGCTGAATACTTCTTTATAAGGTTCATCCATGCTGTGAAGGAACTGATGGATACGAAAGGCACTCTCCTCATCTGAAAAACGTTCTGTAAAATCCGCCTGTATGTTTGCTGTATTTTCTGATAACTCCTCATCTGCATAAATCTTTTGACGTTTGCAGTAAGTATAATATGTATTCTTTGCAATCGTAAAAAGCCATGCCCGGATATCTTTTGAACCGTCAAAGGAGTCTATAGCCTTAAGCGCCTTAACGAACGTCTCCTGTGCAGTTTCCTCAGCGATATTCTCATTCCCGGATAAACTGCATAAGTAGAAAAATACATCTCTAAAATAAGCTTGATAAATGTCTCCGAAATCCACTTTTTCACCTCCCTTCACCCAATTAACCGCTGAAAATGAAAAACGTTACAAAAATATTTACAAAAATATTTATAAAAAACTCCATCAAACCAGAAAGCTGATGGAGTTCTGTATTATTTTCGGCATCACAAACGCAATTTAGACAACCGCTTCAATTAATATCTTATTCCCAAGGATAATCTTTTTTACACCAATCTCTTTTTTCTTATTAAAATTGAAACTAAGCATATAACCCTTTCTCAATCCGAAATGATCAAGATATCCTGAAAGTTGTTTTTCTCCCCTCTCATTGTATGCGTTCCCCCGCCAGATCTTAAGTTCACAGATATGCTGCTCCCCATGATAGTCAATGATCAGATCCAATCTCTCCCTGTTTCTTGTCTCTGCTTCTACATAACAATGTCCCGTCCCATTGATGATCGGTTTCAAAAAAAGCATAAAATATCTTCTTCCCTCTTCTTCAAGGAAATTTTCTTCCTTGTCGCCGTATAGATCATCGAAAGTCTCTACGAACTTCTCAAGTACACGTCTGACGTTCAGATGTCCGTTCACAATAAACTGATTCTTATCCCTGGAAGCCTCCGTATATATATCACTGTTCTGATCTTTGTAATTTGATAAAAATCTATTATACAGGCGGGTTTCAAAGATCCTGTTCGCAATCTGTACCATAGAATTATGAACTTCTACAAAACCAAACATTCTTGCATTTCTAACAACGGGATCATCTGCATCATACGCAATAGGCTGGCCCTGAAATAGATGACGCGAAATAACCGCATTCAATTCCGGAAATTGGTATAATTTATTCACAAGTGAATCAAACAACGGATTATTTTCTTCTAATAACATTTTAACCGCAGTCAGACAGCCTGCCTTCGTCCATACACTGCTTTTATCTTCAAATCCAGGCGTCCCGGCGATTCGTTCATCCATTAGCTTACAGAGACGCGACACCAGATAAGGATAACCGGATGTGTAATCATAGAGCAGGCCTGCAATCTCGTCAATGTTCATGCCAGTATGAAAATCTGTTTCATATCCTTCAAGCATTCCGACGATATCCTTATTGCAAAAACTCAAATCCACAAGAAAATCAGCGGCAATATTCCACGGACTATTTTCTTTTTGGATTTCATCTGGATGTATCTTCCCCTTGATACTGCGTATATCATAGACCCCGGCAAGAATTACGGATTGAAATGTCCGTATCCTTCTACGTTTTAGATAACATGCTCTAAACTGTGCCAGAAAATCGATAAACACTTGATTATTTGCAGCAGTATCCACTTCGTCTATAATCAGAACAATTTTTTTTTCTGATTCTTTACACCAGGTTTTCATAACTTTAAAAAGCGCCTGAAGTGAATTGATCTGTGCTGACCGATCTGCAAATGCGGAAATCTTACCTTCCACATTATCCGGCAGTTCTTCGGCCAGATCCAATAGTTCTTCTGAAAAAGCCGCAACGAACGACTGCTCGTTTTCAAATGCTAAGGAACTCATAGTCTGAAAATCCAGGCTCACAACTTCATAGTAATCCTTCAGATAGTCTGCCAAGGCAGATAATATTGTTGTCTTACCATATTGTCTGGCACGATTGATCGTAAAGTATTTCTCAGAATCGACCATACTTTTTATCTCTTTTAGACGGCTGGACAGATCAACCATATAGTGCAATCCCGGATCACAATACCCATCTGAGTTAAATGTTTTTTTCATCTTATCACAACCTCATTTTATATTCCGCTGCAAATCCGCTTTCATATATATAGACGTCTCCATAGGGCTGTCATTATAACTGTCTATCTCATAAAAACCATATTCTCTATAGAGATGCACCGCACTCTCAAGAAAGGGCAGCGTATCCAGCAGCATATACGAATATCCGATCTTCTTAGCATCTTCTATGATCTGCCGGATCAAGCGGCTTCCAATATGCTTCCCTCGAAACTGAGATCTTACATACAGCCGTTTCATCTCACAGCTCTGCTCATCGATTTTCTTTAACCCGATACAGCCTGCCAACTCTCCATCATAGTACGCCAGATACAGCCTGCCAAATGGCTGTCCGTATTTATCCTCCAAATGTTCCAGTTCCTCGTCATAATTCTGAATGTCAAGATATTCTCTGAACGAAGGATCCCCGTCAATCAGCATCTTTGTATATTCTGTAAACAACTGCCCAACTTCTGCCGCATGCCGGTAAGCAAGAATCAGTGTTAATCCCATAAGTTTCACCCCGCGTATTTTGCTGCAACCAATTATACAGCATCCCCGCATCAAATGAAATACTTTTTTATGCACAGATATGCAACACAGCAATGTCATATCTTTTTAAGCCCGGGTATGCAAAAACAGCAATGTCACACCCAGTGTCACGAGTTCCGTCACCGGAGCCGCCAGCCATACACCAGTCATTCCGAACAGATACGGAAGTGTGAAGATACAGAAAAGCAGAACAATCAGTCCTCTTGATGCAGAGATCACAGCCGACTCAAAGGCTCTCCCTGTTGCAGTGAAATAAAACGATGAGATTGCATTTATCCCCGAGAAGAAAAATGAAGCCATGAAGATTGGCATGCCTGACCGTACCATCTCTTCAACATGTTCATTTTGGACGAAGACACTGCTGTACCATCCCATTCCCGCCGCCATCAGAAGATACACTGCAATTCCTGCGGCGAAGACATATCGGTTTGTCCGTTTTCGGATATCTGCGGCAAGTATTTTCTCTTTCGCGCCATAGGCGAAACTGATCAACGGACTTGTCCCCTGTCCAAACCCGACAATCACCATACTGAATGCATAAGCTACATATCCTACAATCGTAAATGCGGTCACCCCGTCCGCCCCGGTCTTTCTCATAATCACAAAGTTATAGGCGAACATGGCAATTCCCGTAGACATCTCGCCGATAAATTCTGAACTTCCATTCAAGATTGCCTGCACACAGGTCTTCCCGGAAAAGCAAAACCGCCCCAGACGGTAGACTTTTGCTTTTCTCACAAAAAAATACAGGATACAGACAAGTGAAATCACTTCCGATATCAGCGAAGCTGCCGCAACTCCGGCGACTCCCATATGAAACCAAGCCGCAAACACATCATCCAATATGACATTCAGGATTACACTGATGATACTGATCCTCATGTAATACTTTGGGTCTCCTTCTCCCCGGATAAACATTCCGAAAGAGGAGTTGACCACCATCACTGGCAGTTCCAGGAGCATGATCCGATAGTATTCCTGAAAATAACTACTCACCTTTTCATCTGCGTGCAGGACAGACAGCATAGGCTGAAAGCAGAACACTATGATGCAGCTTATAAATATCGAAAACACAAGGGTCGTTACAATGGTCTGCCGAAACACCTGGTTACAGGCAGTTCGGTCATCCTGCCCGAGCGCCATTCCCGCGACAGCGGCGCCTCCGATAGAGACCATCAGGCCCACTCCCAGATACAGGTAAATGATCGGAAGACCGAGATTGACTGCCGCAATCCCCTCTTTTCCCACATAATTCCCGATAAAGAATCCGTCCGCAATGGTAATCAACGAAGTGAGAATCATCGATATGATCGCCGGTATTGAAAACTTAAGGATCATACCCGCCGTGTTCTGTTTGATTTGTTCCAAGTTCATAAAAATTCCTCCTTTTGAATGATCTCAACGACTCATCCATTATAAGAAGGAATCTAATTATATACTTCTGAATTCTTGCCCTTTTCTATCCGGTTCGCAAATCAAAAGTACTGAATTGCATAATTAACAGTGAATTATGCAATTCAGTACTGGCAATTGCCAAATAAACATTCAACCATTCTGATTTATTTTACAGGGACACAGATACTAAGCTCCATATACCCCGTCTCGCCATCCACCGTATGGTAGATATCAAATAAGCTCTTCGTTGCATCCAATTCATAGGATACCTTCGGCAGCCACACAAGAAATATGGTCTGATACGCCGCATAAATATGTTTAGCCTGTCCCTTAAAATGATATACGATACATCTTCCGCCCTGGATCTTCGCAATATTTTTAAGAGGACAATCTTCGCCGACACTCATGCAGATATCATACAGACAGTGCCCGGCAGACGTCACGGCAGGATCGTCATAGGTCCGCTCTAACAGAAGTGTTTCGTCCGTGATAAACTTCCGGTACTTTTCGATAAAATGATCCCAATCCCTGCTCAGATTCTCGTAACTTCCGAAACGTCTCTCATAGATCACAAAATAATCCGGAACCGACTCGACAGTAATCTTACTGTCACACACTTCAAAGCTCTCCGTCTCCCAGCTTTCATGGTGAAAAAACGGATGGGCCATCGAAGAAAAACAGCTCTGCCTGCGAAATTCAATCGGAGCCATACGGTAATGCTGTCGAAACGCGGAGCTGTAATTCGACGAACTGTAACCGTAATCGGCGCTGATCTCCGTGATCCGGCGCTCTTGCTCCGTCTTGAGGCGGAACGCACTCTGTTCAAGCTTCACCCTCTTAATAAATCCATAGACACTCTCACTCGTCTGTTCTTTAAAAAGACGGCTGAAATAAAATTTTGAAAGATGGCAGTGCCCTGCCACATCTTCTATCGTCAGCTCATCTTCGATATGTCCTAAAATGTAATCAATCGCCCGGTTGATCACTTCCTTCGTAATCAGGGCATCTGTACATACAGCACAATTATGTTCCGCCATTCTTAACTCCTTCAAACCGGCCTCTTCCTGACAGCTACATAACGGTAATGAGGCATATCCACACCGCGGTAAAGCTTCGTCCAGCAATCCTTTCTGACCATGCCGTTTCTAAGCGCTACATTCTGAGAAGCCGTATTCGTATCCCGGATGATCGAACAAACCTCGGCAGCGTCCAGTTCTTCAAACGCATACTTCTTGCATGCTTCGGCAGCTTCCGTCGCATAGCCATTGTGCCAGTACTGCCGGCAGAAAAGATAACCGATCTCAAGCACTTCTTCGTCCTTCCATGGCTGCATGGTCAGGCCGCATTGTCCGATCAGCTCGTCTGTTTCCTTCAGGATGACTGCCCATAATCCAAAACCCCATTTCTGGTATCGAAAGATCTGTCTGTCGAGCCACTCCTGCACCTCCTCATCGGTAAACGCTCCTTCATAGGCATACATTGTCTTTGGGTCTTTCAGTATCTTACACAGAGCCTGAAAATCCTCCTGATTCATCTTGCGCAAATACAATCGGTTCGTTTCTAGTATCATTTTTGCTCTCTCCTTCTGTTATCCTGCATATTCCTTATTCATTATAGTCCTATAAAAAAAAGATGGCAAGAATAGACCCGGGTAAACACTTGAAGCCCTTCCATTCAAGTGTTAAGATACTAATATAAAATGGTTCAAGGAGAAAAAATATGGGATATATTCAGCATAGATCAGAGGAATCTCTTGAAGATTATTTAGAAACTATTTTAATTTTAGGCAGGCGCTTATCTGCCGTGCGCTCCATAGACATAGCGAATGAGCTTAATTTTTCAAAACCAAGCGTAAGCGTTGCAGTGAAAAACCTCAAAAACCGGAACTATATTACTGTATCTGACAATGGCCATATCAGCCTGACGGAATCCGGAAAAGAGATTGCAGAGAAGGTGTATGAATGCCATAACCTTTTAACGGACTGGCTGGTCTACTTAGGTGTGGACCCCGAAATCGCCGCTGCTGATGCATGTAAGATGGAACATGACATCAGCCCGGCGAGCTATGAGGCAATGAAAACGTGTATTTTATCTATTTTGGGGAAGCGCTAGAAGCTTTTTTACTCCACGTTCTTTAATGCCTCGTCCATCGGAATCTTTTTAATCCGCACAAAATCAAGCGCCATAACCATCAGATAGCCGATCAGGATAAAAGCAAATATCTTCACATATCCGGCCGGAGCAATCCGAAACGGAAGCCAGCCGTTGTATCCTGCCATGATTGCCTTCCACGCCTGTGTCATAATAAGCGCGCCCAGAAATGTACTGGCGGCATCCAGAAGCACTGCAACAATAGTTGTAGAAAGCAGGTACAGACCTGCAATTTCCCGGTTTTCGTAGCCTAGAATCTTTACCATGGAGATTGCGTTTTCATTCTTCTCGATAATAATCTTGGTAAGCAGATAGATCAGCGCCGCCGACAAAAGGATACACAGGATCTGGAAATACTTCATATAGCTTCCCATAGAATGGTCAAGCTGGTCGCACATCTTTGTAATATCCCGTTCGGTAATCACCGTGGCGACATCTTCTTCGTCTATATCCGCGATTGCCGTATTGGACAGATATCCACTGAACTCTCCTTCTGCCGAATCAAAGACCTTACGGTAATTCTGTATCGGCATGAAAACCGCAACGTTCACGTACCCGTCGTAAATTCCCTTCACTTCAAATTCAAAGCTTTTGTTTTCATATTTCTCATTCAGGAAAATGCTGCTTCCAATGGACAGCCCGTATTTCTCTGCAAAGGATGCGGAAACATATACTTCTTTTTCCTTCAGCCCGGCAAGCCCGCTAATCACTACATATCTGCTTTTGTCCATAATTCCGTACACCGAAACTTCCTCGTCGATGGCATCTCCCTTTCTCAGCAACGATGTCATGGAGAATTCTTCGGCATCGGCATTTTCCGTAACGATTCGGTTTCCGCCCTCATCCTCATAAGATTTCAGCACGTACTGGTACGCTGAAAACATCATATCCCCGGCATTATCTTTATAATATTTTAAGGTATCCGGCATTCCCACCGCCATGGAAAGCATTGTAGCGATGAACAGGATTCCCACGAACAAAATCACATAATTCGGCAGGTTCTGCAGAACTATGCGGAGGCGGAACCTGTTTAAAAACTTCCACTGCGGAAGCCGCACAGCTTTTTTCCGTTTTGTTTTCTTTAAATCATGGCGCAGGAACTGTAACGGTGTATGCCTCATCATTTTGACGATGACAGCCAGGTTTACCGCCAGCATGAGCACCATAGGAATCAGAGTCGTCTTGAAAAACGCCTCGGAATTCCACACCGTTTCATATGTGGGCAGACTGTAACTGTTATAGTACATGGACACTACAACCTTTTTGAATACCGTATATCCCAGAAGATTCCCAACTACCGCAGAGACGAGCGTAACGATGAGCGGCATGGACAGATAGTGCCGGACAAGCTCTCCCCTGCCGTAGCCCGACGCCCGAAGCGTCCCGATCACCGATGCCTCTCTTATGATGGTGTTGCTGATCGTCACCGCGAAGATAAATGCAAGGATCACGATCAGGATATCCAGCAGGACGCCGCCCATAGCCTTATCTGAGCCCATATCGTCCGTTGCAAAGTGGATTGCCGGATTGGAATAAGCAGGCATATAATCCAGGATTTCATTGTCCGCTGCGACGGCCTGCGTAAGCAGGGCTTTCAGAAAATCATCGGAAAGTCCCTTTTCCTCTTTCTCATCGTCAGGCCCTTCCTGATATCTCCACGCATAGCAGTAGTGAACGCTGCCGCAAAGACGCGCAAATCCCTCTTCCGTCACCATCGCCACGTCGAATTTAAGTGCATCAAATATAAGATCCGTACTTTTTTCATGGAGCGTATAATAATTGACATAAGAGATCAATCCTACCACTTCATATGTCTGGCCGCCTACCGCAATGATATCTCCCGTCTCCACGCCTGCATTATCTGCATGCATTCGGTCAATCGCGATTTCATCCCCGTTTTCCGGAAAGCGTCCGTCCAACAGGCACGCCAAATTGACATCCTCGTTTCTTTTGTACACCCGGACTGTCCCGTCAATGACACCGTCACTGTCATTATCCTCCGTCTCATTCCTGAAAAAGTTCTCATATACCGATGCGGGAACCGGCTGAAAGCTTGCATCATCCAGTTCATATTTTTCCTCTGCGTCCGCATATTTCTCATCGATCTCTGCAAGAATCTCCGCCCATGCTTCGTCATAGGCCGCCTGGTACGCCTCATCGTACGCCTTTTCATAGGCCGCCTGATCTGAATTCCTCTGCAAATTCATCCTCAAATTTTTCGTCAAGCTCCTGCTTCGCTTTCTTTTCATAATACTGACGGATGTCTGCCTTTTCTCCCCTCTCAACGGCCAAAAGCAGCTCTTCGTCTGCAGTCTTCTTCAGGATAAAATGGCCGTCCTCCCGCTTATATTCCATCCTGCCGTTTTTGGCCGATGCCTCCATGCTCCCGTTTGCCACATACATCCCCGATACAAAACCGATGGTAAGGATCAGAAACAGACTCACCACAAGATATTTTTTCCAGTCTCCGGTTAGTTCCCTTAAGATTCGCCTGGTAAGAGGGTTTTTCGTTTTTTTATTTCTCACCGCCATCCCTCCTACCACTCCAATTTTGCTGCAGATATTTTATTTTGATTGATATCATTGCGGCGGACTCTGCCGTCGCGCAGCTTCACCACATGATCCGCCATATTCCGGATGGCTTCATTGTGGGTAACCATGATAACCGTATTCCCGTACTTCTGGTTTACATCCTCAATCAGCTTTAATATTTCTTTTGACGTGCTGTAGTCAAGCGCCCCCGTCGGCTCGTCACAAAGAAGGATATCCGGATTTTTCACGATTGCCCTCCCTATGGACACGCGCTGCTGCTGTCCGCCCGAAAGCTGATTCGGAAGCTTGTGCCTGTGTCCGTAAAGACCAAGGGTGTTCAGAAGCTCATCCATATCAAGGGGACAATCCGAAAGGTATGCGCCTACTTCGATATTCTCCTTTACATTCAGATTCCCGATGAGATTGTACATCTGGAAAACATAGCCCAAATGCCTTCTGCGGTACTGTGTCAGCTTTTTCTCATCCATATCTGAAAGCCTGTCACCATTTATGGATATGTACCCGGAATCCGCACCGTCGATTCCGCCGATGATGTTGAGCAGTGTGGATTTGCCGGAGCCCGAAGGCCCTAAAAGTACGCAGAATTCGCCTTTCGCTACCGAAAAATCTATTCCCCGAAGTACCTCCTGACGGGTATCCCCGCTGCCAAAACCTTTCTTCAAGTCTACAATCTCCAAAAATTTTCTCTCTTCCTCTGACATAAACGCCTCTCTTTCTGTCTGTTTCCGCCCCTGTCTCTTCTTCACAGGCTTGATTTCCACCTTCCGGATGCCGAAAAATACCCTTCTTTTTTTATTATAAATAAGTTAGCTTTTACTAACCCATATCTTTAATGAAAGCGGCGACCCGTTCTGGTCGCCGCAGACCTATCGGCTTATTTAATATACCTCTTCTGCCATGCTTTTGTCAATAGTATATTTTATGCTAATCCAAATAGTGCCCTATCGGGAATCTCCTTTTCTCTATATATTTCACTTTTTAGTAGACAGCTAATGGTTATATGCTGAAAAATCGATGTCATATGCAATTACATAATACACTCCTGATAAGTATTTTCCAATCACTCAATAATCATTCGTCACCCTAATGACCTCAAGCTTAGAATCTGGGCTTACAATATTAGTATGTTTCAAAGAAGCCTGCATGCTCTTCGTAAATTGTCGGAAGGGTAAAGTTTCATATCCTGTCTTCTTATTCTCTTTGCCCAAGTCTCTCCATGTTTTTCCAGTCATATTTTTCATTCTATTTCTAAACTGCTCGTAGAATCGCAGCCTGTCATTTTTATCCCGTATACCGTCAGGGCTATAGCTGTTATTGGACAATTCATGCTCAAAACTGATGGAAATATTCTTTTCTTCTCTTTCATGTCTTAAACGCTCTTCTATCTGTTTATTTATATAGTCTTTCTGATTATCCTTAATTCTCGACATAATTCTCCTTGAAATATTTGGCAATTGACTGCCTTGAAATCTCCGAATTAAACCTTCTGCCTCCTTGAGTGGCGTTGAGCCATGGACTTTCTGCATGTGTTTTATTTCTCAGTCCAGAAGCAGAATATTTTCCGAAAACAGAATAAACATCCTCAAGTAATTCTTTATCTTCATCACTGATTTTAGATAGGCTCTTCATCATATCTGACTCATCAATTTGCAGATCAAAAGCATTGTCAAAGCTTCTCCATACCTCTTCTACTACCGGTCCATGTTCCCATGCAACAATTTTTTCATCAAATAATGAACCATTATCTAATGCAAGAGAACATCCCTCTGCATAATACAAAAGTTTTAAAAGCTTAAGAAGCGTCATTCTTTCATCTTCTCCGTTATTCACATCTTCGCAATTCCTGTAAATAAACCATCTTGCAATATCGATTGCTTTATATTTACCCATCATACGCTCCTTCTCAAATCAAAAACTTCGCGACAACCATCAAATATGCATACAGGCATAACCTATTGCTCAAAGAAATAAAATACATCTGTAGTTTCATAAAAAGTATATCATATGCTCCGCTATTTTGTCAACGCGAAAACAAAACAAATGTTCGAATTTTATATTAGTTAAGCATGTATCCCAGTTTGTAAATTATGATTACATCACAGCCGCCTTCCCCGCGATACACCCGGTTGCCCACGCCCACTGCAGATTATACCCTCCGCAGATTCCATCCACGTCCAGTAACTCTCCGGCAAGATAAAGTCCCTTCGCCTTTTTTGACTCCATCGTACGCGGATCTACTTCATCCGTCCGCACGCCGCCGGCGCACACCTGCGCATTCTCGAAGCCGTTAGTATCCTGGATCGTAAGACATATCCTCTTGCACCGCTCTCCAAGCATATGAAGCTGTCTCTCATCTAATTCTGACATACGTGTCTTAAGCCGTACTTTGGCCAACTCTAATATCCGCGGTACCAGCTTCTGGTTAAATATTCCCCCAAGGCAATTCAGGACCGTCAGATCCTTCCGATTTTCCGTCATTTTCATGAATAATCCCAATATTTCTTCCATGGTATATTCCGGCAGAAGATCTACCAATACTTCTGCCCGTTTCTTCTGATATAATCCCAACGCAATATGACGGCTGATCTGGAACACTGGAATCCCGGATATCCCATATGCGGTGATCTGCAGCTCCCCGGTATCCGCTGCCGCCGGCACACCATCGATCAAAGCTGTCACCCGGGCATCCGTACGGACACCTGCCGCCCGGGCAAACGGATGATTCTTCACCTTAAGCTGTACCAGTGCCGGTACAACAGGCACAATATGATGTCCGAAGGTCTTTGCCAGCCGATAGCCGCTCCCGTCAGAACCAAACACAGACGCTGCCTGCCCCCCGCAGGCAAGAATGATCCTGTCTGCCTTAAATATCTGCGTATTTTGCTGCAGACCTGCATCAGAAGCCTCTCCCCTGATACAGAATTCATTTCTCTTTTGTGTGATTGACCGAACCTGTATCCCACATATAATCTCTACATCAAGACGTTTCAATTCCAGATTCAAAAGCTCCAACACCGTTTGCGCCTGATCAGAGCGGGGATAGACATAATCGCCCCGCATCTTCGTCACAAGTCCCACAGACTCGAAGAATCTCAACGTATCTTTATAGCCAAACTGCTCAAGCACTTCCATTGCAAACCGAACATTCTCTCCGTGATAACAGGTCTCTGTCAGAAAACCGTCTATCCGGCGGTTCGTCAAATTGCAGCGTCCGTTTCCCGTCGCAAGGATTTTCTTACCGATCCTATCCTTTTTCTCCAGGATAAATACCTTCGCCTGTCTGTCGTTTCTGGCTGCGGTGATTGCCGTTGCAATACCGGCAGCCCCGCCTCCGATTACCCCTATCCTTTTCATGATCTCCTATCATCCTTGATTCCATTTATTTCAAAAAAATTTTTAATTTCCTCCATCGCTGCATCCAGTTTTCGTTTTTCCACAAGGAAATCCATATCATACCGTGTATGCGCTTCCCATTCACTAAGCATCTCCGAATGATCGTCAATCCAGTCTGTAAGAATCAGGCAACCCCTTCCATAACAGGGAAATTCCACATATCCTCTATCCGTCTCATAACATGACCACACCTTCCCGCACCAGATACTCAAGCGACATCAAGATCCCAAGCCTTGCATGCGGCCACGTCAGGCCTCCCTGGAAATATACCGCATAAGGAGGCTTGATCGGCCCGTCCGCACTGAGCTCGATAGACGATCCCTGCACGAAGGCGCCGGCCGCCATGATCACATCACTGTCATATCCCGGCATCGCCCATGGGATCGGCGTCACAAAAGAGTCCACCGGCGCTGCAGCCTGGATTCCCCTGCAAAAAGCAATCACACCTTCCGGCTTTCCAAATGTCACCGCCTGGATAATATCATGCCTGCTCTCGGAACCGTCCGGCACCACCGGGTATCCAAGCTTCTCATAAACATTTGCCGCAAAGACAGCTCCTTTCAGCGCACTTGCCGCAACCGTCGGCGCAAGAAACAGACCCTGATAGAAGGACTGCATCACGCCGAGAGAAGCACCGACCTCTTTTCCAAGACCAGGGGAAGTCAGGCGATATCCGCAGGCGTCAATCAAGTCCTTTTTGCCTGCAATATATCCGCCGATCGGCGCCAACCCGCCTCCCGGATTCTTGATCAGAGATCCTACCACCAGATCTGCGCCTACATCACTTGGCTCTAAAGTTTCCACAAATTCTCCGTAACAATTATCCACCATGCAGATAATGTCCGGCCTGATATTCTTGACAAAATGAATCAGCTCGCCGATCTGTTTTACGGAGAAACTGGGTCTGGTCTGATACCCTTTCGACCTCTGGATGGTCACCATCTTCGTATTCTCATGGATTGCTTTCCTGATATTCTCATAATCAAAGGTTCCGTCCGCTAAGAGTTCGACCTGAGAATAGGACACTCCGTATTCTGCGAGAGATCCCCTGGACGGACGAATCCCGATAACCTCCTCTAACGTGTCATAAGGCTTTCCCACCGGAGACAACAGCTCGTCGCCCGGCCGCAGATTCGCACTCAGCGCCAGCGCCAGCGCGTGGGTTCCGCAGGTGATCTGCGGCCGCACCAATGCACTCTCCGTGTGAAATACAGATGCATACACCTCTTCCAATGTGTCCCGCCCCACGTCATTATAACCGTATCCGCTTGCATAATGAAAGCAGCCCTCACTGACCTGATTCTTCTGCATGGCATGGATTACCTTAAGCTGGTTATACTCTGCGGTCTCATCGATGGCCAGGAAACGCTCCTTAAGCCCCGCTTCTATCCTACGGCCAAACTCCAGCACTTCTCTTCGTACACCCAGTTCTTCATAGAGTGATGCAGCACCGCTCTCCGTATTTGTCTTATTTATCTCATCATTCATCATGTAATTTCCCTTCTATAAATCTAATGCCAGGAATCCAGAATCTTCGTTCTCACAACCGCGCATTTGGCATCAAACTCCGGGTTCAGCGGCCGGATCTGCATGATGATCTCCGCCGCCTCCTTATACTGTTTCATATCATACAGAAGCGATGCGCGGTTCAGTTCAAAAAGCGATTCCTCCCCCTTATTTCGAATCAACGGCTCCAAATTCAATAATTCTTTGTAGGTCGCCTCCGCATTGTGCGAATGAGAGTAGACCTTCAACAGCGTATTCATTTTCTTGATAAATTTGCTCTTAAATAATCTTCTCAAAGTAATTCTCCCCTTATCTTCTATACACCTTGAAAATGTCGTCCACTACACCCTGATCCCTAAAATCATATTTTATTTATAGGTTTCATATGGTTTATCCTGCATAAATTTTATATGGATATGAGCCAGCATATCTTCCAATATTCTTTCTTCATTGTACCCATACTCTCTCTTATTCATCCAGATCACCTCTCTCTCCCTCTTAAACCAGGTAATCTGTCTCTTTGCAAAATGTCTGGTATCCCTCTTCAGTTGATAAACTGCCTCATCGAGACTGATCTCCCCGCCGAGATAAGCCAGGATCTCCTTATATCCAAGGCCCTGCATGGATACCATATCTCTGGTACAGCCCATCTGTTGCAAGGCCCTCACTTCATTTACCAGACCCTCCGAGAGCATCTGGTCTACGCGGCCGTCGATCCGCTCATAGAGCCTCTCACGGTCGTCGTTTAATACAAAATAAGCAAACCGGTACGGCGATTCCTTCTGCCGTTCCCGCTCGTTGTGTTCCGATATCCGCCCTCCCGTCTGATGATAGAATTCCAAAGCACGGATCACACGCTTCACATTATTGGCATGAATCTGATCGGCCGCTTGCGGATCTACCTGCCTTAACCGGTCGTGAAGCACTTCTCCACCCTGTGTCCGGGCCTCCTCTTCAAGCTTTCTGCGGAAGCTTACATCCCCGTCATTCTCAGAAAAATCAATATCATACAGAAGTGCCTGAATATAAAACCCCGTACCTCCGACCACGATGGGAATATGTCCATTGGCGTATATCTGTTCCATCGCTGCCTTCGCCATCTGCTGAAAGCGTACCACATGAAACTCCTCCCAGGGCTCTAATTCATCCACCAGATAATGATTGACTCCGTCCATTTCCCAGGGACGGATCTTGGCAGAACCGATATCCATATGCTTATAGATCTGCATGGAATCTGCGGAAATGATCTCCCCGCCGATTGCCTTGGCAAGACCGATGGATGCTTTTGTCTTTCCTACGGCTGTAGGACCTGTCAATATCACTAATGGCTTTTTTACGAAATGCTCCATGGTCACACAATCCTCTTGAATTTTTTTTCCAGCTCCCGGCGGCTCATAGCGATGATAGTCGGCCGCCCGTGCGGGCAGTGATAGGGATTCTCAAGCGTCAGAAGCTCACCGATCAAAGTATCCACCTCGGCGGCCGATAACCGCATATTCCCTTTGACCGCCGCCTTGCAGGACATAGAAGCCACCTTCTCATCGATCAATTCCGGCGACAGATTCCGGTTCACCTCATCCGACAGGCCGTCCACCATCTGCAGCAGCAGGTCTTTCTTCGCAATACTGAACAGATTGTCCGGAACCGCTCTGACCGCAAAGGATTCCTGCCCGAATTCCTCGAACTCAAACCCAATCCGGGTGAATTGATCCATGTACCGATTCAGAAGCTCTGCCTCCTGCATGCTCAGATCCAGGATGATCGGCGGGCTGATCAGCTGAGAAGTGAATTCCCTCGTCTTCATCCCTTTCAAAGTCCGCTCATACAATACTCTCTCATGGGCGGCATGCTGGTCGATGATGTAGAGATTCTCACCGTATTCTACCAGCCAGTAAGTCTCAAAAACCTGCCCGATCAGATGGTATTCATTCTTAGCCTCTTTCGTGAGCAGATTCTCCTCGAATAAGTTCAACTGCTTCGGCTCTTCCGGAATCTGTGCCGCCTGGCTGTTTCCTGCATGCAGATTCAGCTGCTTCGGTTCATTTCTTGCATATTCCACTGTCTCGCGGATGCGGTCGGCCTGAAGCTCCTGCCTGAAGATTCCGCTCTTATCTGTCACTTCGGCGGATGAACGCTGGCTATGGTATGCCTTGACCCGCTCCTTCATCTTCTCCATGAAATAATCCAGATTCCGCTCTGCAGGCGGCGGCAGAGGCGGTTTTGATTCCTTTTCCTGGCGATCACCCTGGTTCGCCGCAGCATTGCGCTTATCTTGGCTCACCGCAGCCGCCGAAGAACCCGTCCTGTCAAGATCAAGATTCTCAAAAGGGAGCTTCACCGAACCCCTCTTCTCCCCGGCCGCAGGATTGTATCCGGGAGCGTCAAGCTCCACATGAGGAATCAATTCTTCCGCGTGCAGTCCCTGGCTCACCGCCTCATAGACCTGATTATAGACCTCCTGCTGGTTATGGAACCGCAGCTCCATCTTGGCCGGGTGCACATTGACATCCACATCCTCTCCGCTGATCTCCATATGCAGCACCACAAAAGGATATTTATGCTGCATGGAGAAATCCTTATACGCATCCTCAATTGCCTTCGAGATGATATTGTTCTTCACATAACGTCCATTGATAAAATAATGTTCAAAATTCCGGTTGCCTCTTGAGATGACTGGCTTTCCCAGGAATCCCGCAATCTTCATTCCAGAAACTCCTGCCGACGCTTCCCACCGGACCTCAAGCAGGTTCGATGCAATCTCCCGTCCATAGACATGATAGATCACATCCTTAAGCTTCCCGTTTCCCGAGCTGTGCAGCTTTGACTGTCCGTTATTGATGAACTGAAAAGAGATCTCGGGATGCGACAACGCAAGCCTTGTCATCAAGTCTCCCACATGGCTGGCCTCCGTCATGGGTGTCTTCAGGAATTTCCGTCTGGCAGGAACATTGTAGAACAACTGCTGAATCAGAAACGTAGTTCCGTCCCTGGCCCCTGTATCCTCCAAATCCACTTCCTTGCCGCCGTTGATCCTGTATCTGGTCCCAAGGGTCTGCTCCTTCGTCTTCGTGATCAGTTCTACCTGGGAAACTGCCGCGATGCTTGACAGCGCCTCTCCGCGGAATCCGAGCGAATGGATGTGCGTCAGATCATCTACCGAACGGATCTTACTGGTAGAATGCCGCAAAAAAGCATTGGGGACATCAGCCCTGTCGATTCCGCAGCCATTGTCCGCGATCCGGATCAGAGATATCCCCCCGTCCTGTATCTCCACCACGACGGCGGTCGCCTGGGCGTCAATGGCATTCTCTGCCAGTTCCTTGACTACGGATGCCGGTCGCTCAATCACCTCCCCGGCCGCAATCTTATCTATTGTAACTGTATCTAAGACCTGTATCTTATTCATTCCTTATCCTGTCCTTTACATGTTGCCATCTTCTTCACTCTGTGGTTTTTAAGTCTTTTGGGCTTCGCGAATGCTTTACGGGCTTCTACCAACGGTTCTTTAACTTATTCTGAAGCTGGTATAACGTATTCAGCGCATCGATCGGAGTCAGATTGCCCAGATCCAGGTTCTTGATCTCATCGATGACATCATCGTCCTTTACCGTATCAAACAAAGACATCTGAGCCAGATCCACCTCATCGTAATGCCGCGGTTTGGGAGCCGGCTGTTCCGCCCCATGGGATGCAATATCCTTAATGCGGTCCGCAATATCTGCGTGTATCAGCTCTTCTACGATCTCTTTTGCGCGGCTGATCACCGTATCCGGGACACCGGCAAGCCTGGCTACCTGGATTCCATAACTCTTATCCGCCCCGCCTTTTACGATCTTACGGAGGAAAATGATATCATCACCCTTCTCCTTCACGGCGATACAGTAATTATTGACATTATTGATCTTTCCCTCAAGCTCCGTCAGCTCATGGTAATGAGTCGCAAACAATGTCTTGGCTCCGAGAAGCTTGCTGTTGCTGATATGTTCGATCACCGCCCAGGCAATACTTAAACCGTCGAAGGTGCTGGTTCCCCGGCCGATCTCATCCAGTATCAGCAGGCTCTTACTGGTGGCATTGCGCAGAATATTCGCCACCTCTGTCATCTCCACCATAAAAGTACTCTGGCCGCTCGCCAGGTCATCGGATGCCCCCACTCTGGTAAAAATACGGTCCACCAGTCCGATATCCGCACTGGAAGCCGGGACGAAGGAGCCGATCTGCGCCATCAGAACGATCAGCGCGGTCTGTCTCATATAGGTGGATTTCCCTGCCATATTAGGGCCGGTAATAATCGAGATCCGATTCTTTTTGTCATTTAAGAATGTATCATTTGCGATAAACATATCATTCGGAATCATCTTCTCCACCACCGGATGTCGGCCGTCCTTGATATCTATAATTCCCTTCTCGTTGATGCGGGGGCGAACGTACTGATTCCGTTCCGCCACCAGAGCCAGGGACGAGAATGCGTCAAGCTGCGCCACGGCGCCTGCGCTTGACTGAATTCGAAGGATCTCCGCCCCGATCTTGTCACGCACCTCGCAGTAAAGCTGATATTCCAGTGCATACAGCTTGTCCTCCGCTCCCAGAATCGTATCCTCCAACTCCTTCAATTCCGGGATGATATACCGCTCCGCATTGGCAAGCGTCTGCTTGCGGGTATAGTATTCCGGCACCAGATTCTTAAAGGAATTGGTCACCTCCAGATAATAACCGAACACCTTATTAAAACGAATCCGAAGATTCTTGATCCCCGTCTTCTCCCGCTCGTCGGCCTCCAGCTTCGCAAGCCACTCCTTTCCGTCCGACTTGGCGGACCTGAGCCGGTCCACCTCCTCATTATAGCCTTCCTTTATGATACCGCCCTCTTTCATGGCAATTGGCGGTTCTTCCTTGACAGCGCTCTTCACAAGCTCGCAGAGATCTTCCAGAGTATCCAGACTTTCATACAATTCCTTAAGAAGAGGCGCTTTCATTTCCTGTAAAATGTATTTGATGTGAGGCAGCATGGCCAGAGAATGCTCGAATGCAATCAGATCCCTTGGATTCGCCGACTGATAGGTGATCCTGCACACCAACCGTTCCAGATCATAGACAGACGAAAGGTATTCCCGGATCTCCTCACGGGATATTGCATTATTCTTCAATTCCTCCACCGCGTCTAACCGCCGCTCAATCTCCTGCCTGTTGATCAGCGGCTGTTCAATCTGCTTACGCAGCGTCCGCGCCCCCATGGCCGTCTTCGTCTTATCCAGCACCCAGAGAAGAGACCCCCTCTTCTGTTTTTCACGAAGCGTCTCACAGAGCTCAAGATTTCGCCGGCTGGAGCTGTCAAGCAGCATATATTTTCCTGTCGCATAGACGGAGAGCTTTGTAATATGGGAAAGATCCCGCTTCTGAGTCTCAAGAAGATATTGAAGCAGCGCGCCCGCCGCAATCACTCCGCAGTCGTAATCCTTTAATCCAAGCCCGTCCAATGCATTCACATGAAAGTGGTCCGTAAGTGTCCGCTGGCAGATGGCATCGTCAAAATACCAGGAATCCAGGGAATACAGTGTAATTCCAAACTTCTCCTTCAGAAGCGCCAGATCCATGCCGCTCATATAAAAGGATTCATTGCAGATTAATTCCGACGGCATAAACTTATAGATCTCATCGAACAGCTTCTCCGCATCGGTCAATTCGGTAACGATATACTCTCCCGTCGTCACATCCGCTACGGACAGCCCATACCGGTCTGCGATATAGACCACACACATAATATAGTTATTCTTCGTCTCGTCCAGCGCCTGTACATCCAGGTTCGTTCCCGGCGTCACGATCCGGACCACATCCCGCTTAACCAGTCCCTTCGCACTGGCCGCGTCCTCCATCTGCTCACAGATCGCTACCTTGTAGCCTTTCGATACCAATCGATTCAAATAACTGTCCACAGCGTGATAAGGAACGCCGCACATCGGTGCCCGTTCCTCTAATCCGCAGTTCTTGCCCGTCAGCGTAATCTCCAGTTCTTTCGACGCAGTCAGTGCATCCTCAAAGAACATCTCATAAAAGTCGCCCAATCTATAGAATAAAATGCAGTCCTGGTACTCCTTCTTCGTCTCCATATACTGCTGCATCATCGGTGTTAATTCCGCCACTTTAGTACCTCTCTTTGCTTTTTCTTCAGATTCTACTAGATTATAGCATTTCTTTTAAAAATTTTCCATAAAATAATTGCTTCGATTCCTACAGCCTGATTCCTACAGTCTTAATCCGGTTTCCCGTCAAACCATCTCCCATACACGCCAATCAGCGGTCCGTTCAGACACGCCATAAAGACGGTTCCTGCACCGATCCCCTCTAGCTTGTGGAACAGCCCAAAAGAAAGAACCAATGTCAGTACCAGAAACGAAAGGTCAAACCTCAATTTGAATCTGGACAGCTCAATCCCGTATTTCTCACTGATTCCTTTTACAAAAAACTCATAAACCTGCGGATAATATTTGCTCTTAAAATACAGCATTGCCGCAAACGCATTGATGAAGAATCCGACAATAAAATAAAAGATCCGTACAGATACAGGAAGCGTCCCCGGAGCATGGACATCCGGATTAAAATGAGGAATCAGAAACCTCCAGCAATCCAGCAGCGCACCATAGATCACTCCTGACAGAAAAGCCCCGAAATATAATAGTCTCACCTTGCGCATAACAATGCAGAACACCAAAAATAAAATCCCCTGCACTACATATTCTGCCTGTCCAAACGTAAGAAAGGGGACTTTTAAGCTGATAAGATATGCCGGTGACACAATCACCGACAGCCCGAAATCCGCGGCCGTCAGCATTGCCGTTGCCAAAGACAGGAGCACTGCCCCTGCCGAGTATATCATTTCATCGTTAAGCTTTAATCTTTTCTTCATCGCGGTAACCCCTTCAGCTTATCTCTTTTGGAGAAAGTCGGTTAAACTGAACTATGATCTCTTCTGTGTCCCGATTGATTTTTTCTTTTTTCAACAAAGTATAAAGGGGCTGTCCCTGAGCATAGTCTTTTTCCGTTTTAGGAAAAAATGTGCGACACACCTGAGTGGACCCCCTTGCTCGTTGCGCCAGAAACAGATAGACAGGTTGTCCCTCAAAATCATTTTGAAGAAGATAGTCAGCCTGGATCACAGAAAAAGTATGTGCTTTGGAGTTGTAGCGAAAAATAATTTCATTGCTGTCCAGAAATTGTTCTAAATGGGAAAGCGGTTTCAAACGCGGCTCCATCTGAGAAAAAAATGCACTTTGTCTGGCTTGGGCAATCGTAAGCCTGCCAGATAAAATTTCCTGCATGATGATCGCCCGTTTGCCCGTCAGAAAGCGAACATTGTCTGTCAGTTTATGCAGTCCTGCCAGATGATGAAAATCTGCCCGATCAAAGGAAATTGTAAAATCCAGTATTTTCCCTTTGCGACCTGCTATGATATGGTATTGGTAAGGCAGCAAAGATTCAAAACTCTTTGCAGATTCTTGAAGTAAATCCATTTTCATTCCTCTTTCAAACAACAAAAGCCCCCGCCTTATGGCAGGGACTTTCAGAGCATTTTTTTTCGGTTCTAAGAACCTACGCCGGTTTGAGGTTTCGCTGCACAACCCCTCCTGAAAGCTCCATAAGACAATGCTTACCGGCGCACCCCCTTACTTCAACGCTTTGACAGACACACGCCGTTGCCTGTCTTGTATTATTATTATACACAGCAGCTGGAAATATGTCAATATTTTTGTGCCCTGAATCAATTACACTGTAAGCGTTTTTCTTCTCAAATAAATATACACACTCACACAGATCACTGCAGACAACAGCGAACCAAGCGGAGAAGCCAGCCCCATAGGGAACAGGTTGTCCGGATACAGCTTAGACATCAGATAGGCGCCCGGTACCCGAACCAGTATAATAGAGACAACATTATGCATAAAAGATACCATAGAATATCCATAAGCAGTAAAAAATCCGCTGAAACCAAACGAAACCGCCGCAAAGATACAATCCGCAACATAGGATCTGAGATATTGGCTCCCGTACATAACCACAATCTCTTCGTCGGTAAACAAAGACAGGATCGATTCTGAGGCAAACTGGCAGATTACGGTAAAGAATATACCGAAACCAACCGCAATAAAACAGCCATAGCGTAAGGTCTCTGCCGCCCTTTCGTGCTGCCTGGAACCGATACACTGTGAGCAAATGGCAGAAATCGCTGACAGCATACTGGATGGAACCAGAAAGAAAAATCCGATAATCTTTTCTACAACTCCGACGGCAGCGGCGATATTCACTCCTCTGGAATTTGCTATAACAGTGATAATGATAAATGAGATCTGAATCAGGCCGTCTTGTATACAGATCGGAAAACCTATCTTGAAGATATTCGAGATGATCAGACGGTTTAGATGAAGATCCACGCGCGTTACCGTTATCAGCTTTTTTCTGACAATCGCCGCCAAAGCAAACATGACGCTGACCGCCTGCGAAAATACCGTACCAAGCGCCGCACCGGCAGCATGCATATCATAATACCCGATAAACAGATAGTCTAGCAGAATATTTAAGAAACAGGCAACTGCCACAAAATACATAGGACTTTTCGAATCGCCCAATCCTCTGAAGATCGAACTGATCACATTATATGCAACGATAAAAGGGATTCCTGTAAAACAGATCCTTAAGTACAATCTTGTCTCCCCTACCGCCTCTATGGGTGTAAACATGACAGTTATGATAGGATTTATAAATATCAACAACACAGCCATAAGCAGTACGGAGATAATCAGAAAGATTATGACAGTATTGCCGATAACCGTCCGTTTTTCCTGTTCTTTTCTTTCTCCCACATACCGTCCTACAAGGACCGTCGTTCCCATCGCCAGGCCTACGATCATAACCGTCAGCATATGCATAACCTGACTTCCGATAGATACCCCTGAAAGGGACGCCGCACCGTTATATTGCCCCACAATAAATAAATCTGCCATACCATAAAAAGTCTGCAGAAAATTAGACAGCAAAAACGGCAGGGAAAATGTAACAATGTTTTTTAAAGCACTTCCTTTTGTCAAATCTTTTTGCATTTCCAAAACCATCTCCTTCCCTTTTGACATTATAAATAAAAACGAAAAGGTTGTGAAACGGAAAAAGGTGCTTCTGTCAGCACCTTTTTTCATGGATATGTCTGGACAATAATTTCAGGCTTTCAGAGATATGGCTTTTTAGGTAAATGAGTTTTTCGGTTTCATCAAACTGTCTGCCGATTTCAAATGATACAAGATTTTCGTTGGAACTGATCTTCTCCGCCGGCAGAATAGAGAATCCATGCGACAGACTCAACAGAAGCAACTGCTTTGGAAATTCTTTCACGATCACGGTTTCCTCAAATGTCTGCTGAAATTGCCTGTACAGTTCTTCTTTGCAGAATCGATGATAGCCCGTCTCGTTCGCCTTTGTGATGAACGGAACATGGCTGATCACGTCTCCGATCGAATGATACCGTTCAATCAGTTCCCTTGAGCAAATCAAGGCTACTTCTGTGCAGGCAAGCGGCAGTTCTTCCACCTGGTCCCTTATACCATGATAGAATTCCAGCATATCAGGACAAATCAAAGCATCCACTTTCGATGACATCAAATCCCCAAGCAATGTTTTCTCGTCAGAAAAAAGATAGGAAATTGAGATGGCAGGATATCTCTTTTCAAAAGACTCTATAACCTTAAAATCTGTATAATCTGTCGTTATAATCCCAATCTGTAATTCCTGAGCCGTATCTTTTGCAAGCTGCTGACATAATTCCTTATATCGGGAAGCAATCTCCTTCATCCCCTCATAAAACTTCTGCCCCTGCTGTGTCAGAACCAGATTCCTCTGATCCCGGATGAATAGCTGCAGATTAAGTTCCTGCTCTAAGGTTGCTATGTATTTACTCATGGTTGTCTGCGCTATATGACATTCGCTGGCGGCTTTAGTAAAATTCTTGAATTCTGCCGCTTTAAAAAAATAATGTATTTTGTTCAAATCCATTTTTTCATCATCCTACCGAATCTGCGCCAATATGTTAGGATCTTTGATCTTTGTATCCTCTGCAAAAAGCAGGATCTTCGACATGATCTCCGCCGTCTTGGGGTCGTCGTCAATAAACGGCAGGAAGATACGCCCTCTGTGCTG
>ERZ808044.850-NODE-850-length-23865-cov-6.747099_pt1 | contig 23865 bp, 21 predicted proteins | sample MGYA00380195_ERZ808044 | MGnify/ENA primary metagenome ERZ808044 (study PRJEB31490, sample SAMN06133423) | mouse gut metagenome | isolation source: Z7_2 | host: mice | place: China: Chengdu | collected 2015-05 ...
CTTCCTGCCATATTTCATGAATAATGATTCCAAGGATTTTGCAAATCAGAAGATTCAGGGGTCGCCGTCCAAACAGATTATGCTTGACGGGCAGCTTGCTACGGATAATCAGAAGGCGGCGGCAAAGGAATTCCTCAACTGGATTGTATTCAGCGAGATTGGGCAGCAGATGTTGGTAAAGACATGCAGTATCATACCGCCGTTTCAGAATAATCCTTATGAGCCTAATGACCCGTTAAGTCGGGATATTTATGAGAAGGTGCATGAGGACAAGGCGTTCAATGCCTCTGCCATCGTGCCAAACGACCACTGGGCTGTCCTTGGGGCGGCTATGCAGAAGTATCTTGCAGAGCGAAGCGACAGGGACGAGCTTACGGAGTCTATTCAGGAATACTGGGATGAGCAGGAGTAAGCGGGTAACTGAGGAATATGTTTGTGTAGATAATATTTATAGGAATAGAAAAGAGGGATAAGACATGAGATCAAAAAATAACGGAAAAGATTTCTGTATGTTTGCGCTTCCGGGGATGTTCTGTTTCTTTGCAGTCGTTATAGTTCCATTTATCTATGGTATCTATCTGACACTGACGGACTGGAACGGAGTCGCAAAGGTGAAGAATTTTATCGGCCTTAAGAATTTTGCCGGCGTGGTGAAGGATGGGCAGTTCTGGACTTCGCTGCTATTGACATTTAAGTACGTAATTCTGGTGGTTGTGCTGGTAAATGTGCTTGCCTTCGCCATTGCATACCTTTTGACACGGGGGATAAAAGGACAGAATTTCTTTCGGGCCGGCTTCTTTACGCCAAACTTAATCGGAGGTATTGTACTTGGATATATCTGGCAGTTTGTATTCTCAAGAGTTTTCGTTAGTATCGGAGAATCTACGGGATGGAGTCTGTTTGAGGTATCATGGCTGTCAGACCCGACTAAGGCGTTTGCGGCATTGGTACTGGTATCTGTATGGCAGTTGTCCGGCTATATGATTCTTATCTATGTGGCTGGCTTTATGGGGCTGAGCGAGGACGTTATGGAGGCCGCCAGTATCGACGGGGCTTCAGGATGGATTAAGCTTAAGAATATTATCATGCCGCTGATGATGTCATCCGTAACCATCTGTCTGTTCCTGACGCTGTCAAGGGCGTTTATGGTATATGATGTGAACCTGTCACTGACAGCAGGCGCGCCCTATGGCACGACGGAGATGGCGGCAATGCATGTATATGAGAAGGCATTTACCTCCAGACAATTCGGAGTGGGCCAGGCAGAGGCGTTTATCTTATTCATTATCGTTGCCTGCATCAGCGGTATTCAGGTATATCTGACGAAGAAACAGGAGGTTGAGGCATAATGAAAAAGACGACAATTGGCGGAAATAAAAGAAAAGCCGCTAACTTTCTTGCAATAGCGGGGCTGGTCATTATTTTTGCGGCGTATATGTTCCCGTTCCTTATGGTGGTAATCAATTCCCTGAAACAGAAAAGGGATATCATCAAGAGCCCGTTTTCCTGGTTATATACCATCAAGGGACTGTCCTTTGACAATTTTGTAAAGGCATTTACACAGATGGATTTCCTGAATGCCTTTAAGAACTCTCTAATCGTTACGGTTTCGGCAACGGTGCTGGTGACCTTACTGGCGGCGATGCTTGCATACTATATAGTGCGTCATAATAACGGTATTTCCAAGCTTACGTTTGCCCTGATGGTTGCATCCATGATCATTCCATTCCAGGCAATCATGATTCCCCTTGTCAGCATCTACGGTGGTACTCTGAACGTGCTGAACCACAGGATTACGCTGATTTTCATGCACACAGGATTTTCCATGGCAATGTCCGTGTTCATGTTCCATGGGTTTATCAAGGGAAATGTTCCGATTGCACTGGAAGAAGCAGCGTACATAGACGGCTGCACACACTCTCAAACATTTTTCAAAATCGTGCTTCCGTTGCTGAAACCGATTATATCAACGATGGTGATTTTGAATTCCATGGCTTTCTGGAACGACTTCCTGCTGCCGTCGCTTGTGTTGTCAGACAAAAAGCTTTTGACATTACCGCTTTCTACTTATAGCTTCTATGGAACCTATTCTGCGGATTATGGTACGATTATGGCGGGGCTTTTATTGTGTGTAGTGCCAATCCTGGTGTTATATGTGGCGCTTCAGAAACAGATTATCGGCGGAGTTGTTGCCGGTGCAGTAAAGTAAATAAGAATACGATACGATATGAAAAGAGGGCGGGGACTGCCCTCTTTTTCGGCTTTATGGGGAGGGGTATCTTGTGGGACGAAGGAAGAAAGAGTATAATGTGAGATAATTGATAGAAAAGGATGCGTTTAGTATGAAGAAGGATATATTGCATTTGAGGGCGCCAGGAAACTGGATGAATGATCCGAATGGATTTATTTATTATAAAGGAAAGTATCACCTGTTTTATCAGCATTTCCCATATGCGCCTGTATGGGGGACGATGCACTGGGGACATGCTGTGAGTGAGGATTTGGTTCATTGGGAGCATCTGGGGATTGCGCTGTTTCCCACGAAGGCGTATGACCAGAATGGAGTATTTTCCGGCAGCGCGGTTGAGAAGGAGGGAAAATTATACCTGTATTATTCAGCGGTGAGGTATCTGGAAACCGATGAGGAAAATATCCATTCTGCGTATAAGGACCGGTATGAGACGAGCCAGGCTATGCTTGTGTCAAAGGACGGGTATTCTTTTGACAACTGGAGGGATAAGAGGAGGATCATTCCGGTCATTATGGATGAGAAGCTTGCAAACCGGACCCATACAAGGGATCCTAAGGTGTGGAGGGACAAAGACTTTTACTATATGGCTCTTGGGAGTACTTATGAAGAACGGGAAGGGCGTGTGTTATTCTTTCGCAGCAGGGATGGGGAAAGATGGGAATACGTGAATCAATATCAGAGTGAGCAGTTCGGGAGGATTCTGGAGTGTCCGGACATTTTTAAAGTGAATGACAGTTATGTGTTTATGGGTTCGCCTATGTATGCGGCGGCGGATGGATTGGAATACCCTCATTTTGCAATGTGCGGACTGGCGCAGTTTCATCCGGTAACCTGCGAAATGCGTATGGTGCAAAAGAGCAGGCTGGTGGATTACGGAATGGATTTGTATGCGCCTCAGACCAATGTGGATAAAGAGGGCAGACGGGTGATGATTGCCTGGATGCGTATGCCAAAGGCTGTGGAGAAGGAAGGAGGGAAGCCCTGGAACGGCATGATGTGTCAGCCGAGAGTCGTGGAGGCCGCAGGGGGGCATATATATTTTCGAGTGCATCCAGAGGTTGAAGGGTATTTTGCAAAGGAGATTCCTATCAGGGAGTTGGGTAACAGAAGGCGTGTGCCATACCGTCTAAAGACAGAGCTTGGAGAAGGGGAGGAGTTGAATATCGGCGGTTATCGTCTATGGGTAGAGGAGGATACCCTTAAGGCGGACAGAAGCAAGGTGTATGGCGGGCTAAAAGGTTACCGCCTGTCAGCAAGTACGCCGAAGCTTGGAGGCAGATATGAACTGGACATATTCGTGGATGGTAATCTTATAGAAGTATTTGTCAATGGAGGCCAGTATGTGTTAAGCCATGTAGTTTATGGCTTAGGGGATGAAATCGAAGGAAAGGCAGAGCATGTGTATGTAGGCGGCGGTATGGTCTGGGAGGGATTGGATGAATAGACTGGATTCCTATATGTCAGCCTGTGTTCTGTGTCCCAGAATGTGCCGTGCAGACCGTCTGGCAGGACGTACCGGATATTGCAGGGAGACGGCAGAGCTTGTTGTTGCAAGAGCCGCCCTGCATATGTGGGAGGAGGAGTGCATTTCTGGCAAATCCGGTTCGGGAACGGTATTCTTTTCCGGATGTAATCTGGGCTGTATTTTCTGCCAGAATCACAATATCTCTCAGGCAAAAGCCGGAAAGGTCATTTCTGTCGGCAGACTGTCAGATATTTTTCTGGAATTGCAGGGACAGGGGGCTAACAATATTAACCTTGTGACGCCGACCCATTATGTGCCGCAGATTATTGAGGCTTTGGATTTGGCAAAGGGAAAGGGATTGAATATCCCGATTGTGTATAATACAGGCGGGTATGAGAGAACGGAGACGCTACGGATGCTTAGAGGTTATGTGGATATTTATCTGCCAGATTTTAAATATATGGATGAACGTCTTGCCGAGGAATATTCTCATGCGCCGGATTATCCGGCGTATGCAAAGCAGGCGTTGGAGGAAATGGTTTCCCAGACGGGAGAGTTTCAGATGGATGAGACGTCCGGATTGCTGAAAAAGGGAGTGCTTGTCCGCCATTTGGTGCTTCCGGGGCAGGTGAGAAATTCTAAAGAAGTAATCAGATATCTTTATGAAGCGTATGGGAATCATATTTTGATTAGTATTATGAATCAGTATACGCCTATGCCACACACAAGAAACCATTCGCTATTAGGACGAAAAGTTACGAAAAGAGAGTATGATAAAGTGGTGGACTTTGCCTTGGGGATTGGGATGGAATGTGGATATATTCAGGAGGGAGAGGCCGCGCTTGAGAGTTTTATACCGGAGTTTGACGGGGAGGGAGTGGAGGAGGAATAAGGATTATATCCTAACAGATACGCAGTTTAAGCATGTGAAGGAAGTTAAGAATATGTGTGATGTATTAGATTATGTAGAGAAGCGAGGCGAGAAACAGGGGGAAATGAAGAAAGCAAAGGAAACGGCTATAAACATGAAGGCGCGAGGTTTTTCTAATGAAGATATATCAGATTTAGTCGGCGTAGACCTGGAGATGGTTAAGAAATGGTTTTCGGACGAATTAGCAACAGTATCATAAATAAAAACAGAATTCTGGCAAGGTAGACACTCCCTCTAACGGTGTCCCCTTGCCAGACCTATTCTTATCATCTCTATATTGTCTGAAGGGCCTCTACAATCTCAGTAAACTGCATCCCATGTGAGGCTTTAACAAGGACGTTATCTCCCTCTTTCAAAAGCCCGCCCATAGCGTCCAGAAATTCCGCCTTTGTCTCAAACCAGAGCCCTTCCGCAGCATATTCTCCTTTTGACGCGCCGTCCACCAATTCTTTGGAAATCGGCCCAATCCCGCATACAAGGTCAATCCCTTTCTCAGCCGCATATACGCCGACCTCCCTGTGCAATGCACCTGTATTGTCACCTAGCTCTCCCATATCACCGAGAATGGCAACCTTACGTCCAATCGCCATATCCAGTACATCGATGGAAGCCTTCATAGATACTGGATTCGCATTATAACAGTCGTCCAGAATAATCAGACGCTCAGTCTTAATAATATTGTTCCGTCCTGGAATAGAAGGAAGCCCTTCGATTCCCGATTTAATTTCCTCCGGCGTAAGGCCAAGGGTATAACCTACTGCCGCCCCTGCAAGCGCATTGGAAACCATGTGGATTCCAGGCAGAGGAACGACACAGTCAAAAGAAACCTCATCCGGAAGATAGATTGTACATGCAGTTCCCTTAAGGCCAAGAGGCTTAATGTGGTCAGCATAGAAGGAATTCTCCTCCCCCATGCCAAAAAAGATGGGGCTTACACCCTTGATGGGGGCAGTCTGTGACAGAAGATCATCATCCCCGTTCAGAATAATGGTTCCCCCGTTCTTCATATCCTGAATCATCTGTGTCTTTTCGCGGAAAATGCCCTCCCTCGTCTTAAAAAACTCCAAATGAGCCACACCGATATTGGTAATCAAGCAGATATCCGGACTTGCAACAGAAGACAGGCGGCGCATCTCGCCAAAGTGGTTGACGCCCATTTCAAGAATCGCGACCTGATGTTTTTCTTCAAGGCCGAAAATGGTGATGGGAAGCCCCCATTCATTGTTGAAATTCCCCAATGTCTTATGAACACAGTATTTCTGTGCGGCAACAGAGGCAATCATCTCCTTGGTGCTGGTCTTTCCCGCACTTCCGGTAATACCCACAACCTTGATGTCAAATGAATCACGGTACAGCTTTGCGATGTCCAATAACGCCTGTCCTGTGGATTCCACAAGGATGTAAGGAAAGTCTGTCTCTCCCAGGTCTTCATGGGAAACCACGCACAGGGCGCCGGCTTTGACAGTATCGGGGATAAATTTATGGGCATTGACCTTCACTCCGTCGATGGCGACGAACAGATAGCCAGGCTTTACCTTCCGGCTGTCAATCACCACTCCTTCAACTTCCCTGTTACAGAGGCTTTTATCCCCGTGATAAGTCCCCTGACAGGCTTTTGTAATATTTTCAAGCGTAAGGTTTTTCATGTGATAAACGCCTCCTTATGCCTTTGTATCTTCGTAACGTGCCGCCAGGGATTCTTTGATAATCCGTTCGCACAGGACGTCGTATGCCAGTCCGTCCGCCTTCGCCGCCTTGGGAAGCAGGCTTGCAGGCGTCATGCCGGGCAGAGCATTGACCTCCAGACAGTAGAAGCTGCCGTCCTCGTCGTCAACGATAAAATCAGCCCGTGAGTACACATCCATCCGCAGGGCTTCAAAAGCCGCCTCCCCTGCCCGCTGAATCTTCTGCTGAGTCTTTGCGTCAATAGACTGGGGCGGACAGATTTCCTGGGCGCCGCCGTCCTGATATTTATTTTCATAATTGAAGAAATCATTCTTTGGAATAATCTCCACCAGGGGCAGAGCTTTTCCGGCGATAATGCCGCAGGCAAATTCGCGTCCCTTGATATAAGGCTCAATTACGACTTCCTCCTCCTTGTCAATGTCAAAAGATTTATGTATGGCATTCTTATATTCGTCCTCTGTGTGGACAATGTAAACCCCGATACTAGAGCCGCTGGCACAGGGCTTGATGACAAGCGGCAGATAGTAGCCAAGCTCTGAAAGCGGCGTATCCTTCGTCTTTCTCGTAAGAGAGGTGCCTCTTGGAGTCGGGACGCCGGACATCTTGAAGATCTGCTTTGCCACAAGCTTATTCATGGACAGCGAGCAGCCAAGGGCGTTGGGGCCGGTATAGCGGATGCCGAGAACGTCAAAAGTAGCCTGGAGTTTACCGTCCTCGCCGATAGAGCCGTGAAGCCCCATGAAAGTAATGTCCGCCATCTGGCACAGTTCAATTACATTTGGTCCAATCAGGCTGTCAGACTGATCCGGACGGGACTTGCGAAGGGCCTCAAGATCTGGCGCCGTGGTCTTAATACCGTCCGCAATCTCAAGCCCGTAACCTGGAAGGTCGAAAACCTCCTCCAGCTTGTCGGCGTCACAGGGATATCCGAAGAATACATCCATCAGAAACGCCTGGTGGCCTTTCTCGCGCAGAGTCTTGCAGATTCCTGCGCCGGAGGTCAGAGATACGTCACGTTCAGGGCTTAGTCCGCCCGCTAATACAATTATCTTCATAGAAAATGTCTCCTTTTATTCGGTAATGCTCATCTGATTCAGCAGAGCTTTCTTCACTTCATAGAGCTTTGGCGACAGGTCTACATAGACCTGGTGGGGGTAGAACAGACGCTTCGTCTCATCCCACAGTGTTTTTTTCTCCTGTCTGCAATAGTCTGCAATCTCACTCACGGAAGGCGACTTGTAGATACATTCGCCGTTTTTGAACACCGGTACAAGAATCTCACGCATGGTATATGAGCCGCCCGGAAGCTTTGTCTTTTTCCATGTCTCGATTGGGTCGAACAACAGCATATCCTCGCTTGTATCGAAAGCTTCCTCCGCAAAGCAGATGAGGTCTGCCTTTACCTTTCCTGTTGTTTTATCATAGATTCTAAAAATAGTTTTGTTACCAGGATTCGTGATTTTCTCTGTATTTTCTGAAATTTTTATCTTAGGGACAAAGGTGCCCTCCTCGTTCTGGATTGCGGCAAGTTTATATACACCGCCGAAGGACGGGTTATCCTTGGAGGTAATAAGGTTCGTTCCCACACCCCAGGAGTCAATGGCAGCGCCCTGCATTTTTAAGTCGTGCAGAAGATATTCGTCCAGGTCGTTGGAGGCACAGATGGACGCGTCCGCAAAACCGGCGGCATCTAGCATCTTCCTTGCCTCCTTTGAAAGATAGGCAAGATCTCCGCTGTCCAGCCGGATTCCATACTTTTTAAATGATTTTCCTGCATCACGGAATTCCTGAAATACACGGATTGCGTTAGGGACGCCGGATTTTAAGGTATCGTAGGTGTCCACCAGAAGGGTGCAGTTATCCGGATACATTTCCGCATAGGTCTTAAAAGCCGTGTACTCATCCGAAAAACTCATAATCCAACTATGTGCATGGGTTCCCATTACAGGGACGTCAAAGAGCCGCCCTGCCAGAACATTGGAGGTGCCTACACAGCCCCCAATGATTGCCGCGCGTGCGCCGTAAAGTCCCGCGTCCGGTCCCTGGGCGCGCCGTAACCCAAACTCCATAATTCCGTCTCCTGAGGCGGCAAATACAATCCGAGACGTCTTTGTTGCGATTAGAGACTGATGATTTATGATGTTCAGGATTGCCGTCTCCACCAACTGTGCTTCCATAATAGGGGCGATTACCTTCAATAAAGGCTCTTTCGGGAATACCACCGTTCCCTCAGGAATGGCATAGATATCGCCGCTAAAATGAAAACCACTCAAATACTGAAGAAAATCTTCGCTGAATATGCCAAGCCCCCGCAGGTAATCCACATCCTCATAAGTAAAATTAAGATTTTTAATATACTGGATGACCTGTTCAAGCCCTGCGCAGACCGAGTAACCATTGTTACAAGGATTCTGCCGGAAGAATACGTCGAAAATAACCTTCTCATGCTGGCCCTTGGCATAATATCCCTGCATCATGGTCAGTTCATATAGGTCTGTCAGCAAAGTTAAATCTTGTCTGTTCATTTTTTTAACTCCTTTGAATTACTCAAGCTATTATATCACTAGTCTGTACAAATGTAAAATGGTTATACCAACGCCTGGTTGCGGTTGATGGTTTCCTGTATAATGTCCTGGCAATACGGCGCAATCCGTTTGCGGGTATCCTTATCCAACTCTTGCGGGTAAATAGGTTTGCCGTACTCAATCACAACATGGGTCTTTTCAATCTTCGGGATGTGCTGCTCGAACATCGTGTGTGTGTTGTTCAGACTGATTGGAACAATGGCACATCCGGATTTTTCAGCAATTTTAAATGAGCCGCTGTGGAAAGGAAGCATACTGAGTTCTTCGCCGTCGTTGCGGGTGCCTTCCGGAAAAATGCAGATGGAGATTCCCTTTTTAATATGGTCGATTGCTTCGAGAATGCTTTTTAAGCCCTCCTTGGGATTATCTCGGTCCAGGAAAAGACAGTACAGCCGTTTCATCCAGTCACGGAGGACGGGGTATCGCAGCATCTCCTTCTTGGCAACATATCCGGTCAGCCGTTTACAGCGGGAGTAGGTCAGAAGGATATCAAAATAGCTTCTGTGGTTTGCGATAAAGAGTACAGGTTCGTCCGGTACATTTTCTTCACCGATTACAGTGACCTTCACTCCGGTAATCCACAAAATTCCCCGAAACGCCCACTGAACCACCCTCAGACAGCGGTAGTCGCTTGCCTCTTTGTTAAAATGCTTACAGCATTTGGCAAGCGCCCATTCAATGACCAGCATGGGGATTCCAAAAAGCAGGAAGGAGAATAAGAACAGGACTAAAAATATAAACCTTATCATTCGTCGTCTCCCCCAATCCGGATGCCGGTATTTTTTGTCGGGATGCCAGTTGGTACAGTATCCGCACCCAAATCGTTCTCCTCCAAAGGTTCAGGCATATTCCCGCAATGAGTCTCAGGCGAAGTTCCGGCCTTATCCCCGCACATATCCTCCGATGTAAGTTCATTTGTTTCCAGGTTATCCTCCGGCAAAGCTTCATCGTCTGCCTGCGGCTCTGGCATATGATACCTTCCATATAATACAGTATCCTCCCTCAAGGAGTCCGCCAGTTCGTCCCGAAGCGCCCCTTCTGTAAAACGCCAACTCCAATTGCCTGAAGCAGTTCCAGGCGTATTCATCCTTGCCGAAGAACCATAGCCCAGTACATCTTGAAGCGGAAAGATGACATACCTCGCAATGCTCCCCAGAGCAGCGGCAATCAGTTCGCGGCTGATTCGCGTCTCATCGTCCGTACAGCGAGTATATTTCCGAATCCTGCGCTGGCAGTCCTGGTTCAGATTACGATACCAGCCAAGGGTCGTGTCGTTGTCATGGGTGCCTGTATAGCAGACACAGTCGGGAGTAGTAAAACGGTAAGGAAGGTAATCATTCTCCCCAAGGTTATCGAAAGCAAACTGCAATACCTTCATGCCAGGGAAATGGAACTTGCTTCGCAGAGCATCCACCTCTGGCGTGATGATCCCCAAGTCCTCCGCAATGATCGGAAGATCGTCGCCTAGCGACTCCTGGATTGCGCGGAACAATTCATAGCCGGGTGCAGGAACCCATTTCCCGTTGATGGCAGTCTTTTCCCCGTAAGGAACGGCCCAATAGGACTCGAATCCGCGGAAATGGTCGATGCGCAGGATATCCAGAGAACGAAGCTGGTGACGGATACGGGAAATCCACCATGAGAAGCCGTCCTCCTCGTGGGCATCCCAGGCATACAGAGGATTCCCCCACAACTGTCCGGTAGCGGAGAAATAATCCGGCGGTACGCCGGCAACCTTCAGAGGGAAGCCCTTGGTATCCAACTGGAACAAATGCTGGTTCGCCCACACGTCTGCGCTGTCCATGGAGACAAAGATAGGAATATCCCCTATAATCCGTACCCCATGGTCATTTGCATAAGTTTTCAGCGCAAGCCATTCTTTATAGAAGATAAACTGAAGGAACTGATAGAAACCGATCTGCTCCTTTAGCGTATTGCGCAGCTTTTCCTTAAATTCAGGGGAAGGCATCCTGTATTTATCCTCCCATTCAAGCCAGCTTACCCCGTCGTTTGCCGATTTGCATGCCATAAACAGGGCATAATCATCAAGCCAGTCCTTCTCCTCCTGTATAAAATCTAAGTATTCCATATAGAGAGGAAGCCTCTGAGGGCTTGCGTCCATGAAATGTGTATAAGCCTTCTCATACACCGCCTGTTTCCATGGAATAATAGAGCCGTAATCCACGGCATCCGGCTTGCAGGGCGGAACGTCCGCTAAATCGGCAGAGGTTACCAGCCCAAGTTTTAAAAGGTGCGCGGGGCTAATCAGAAGCGGCTGTCCTGCATAGGCGGAAAAGCTCTGATACGGAGAATCTCCGTATCCTGTGTGTGTCAGGGGAAGGATCTGCCATAGATGCTGTCCTGCCTTCTCCAGAAAATCTACAAATCCGTAGGCTGTCTCACCTAAATCGCCAATCCCGTAAGGGGACGGAAGGGAGGTAGGATGCAGCAGAATCCCAGAAAGTCGTTCAGTATTTTTCATAAAAATCTCCTTCATTCATTTTCATAATCACTAATAAATCCAATTATACTACAAAATTGGAATTTTTCCTAGACTTGGTGTGTATAGATGTAGAGAGAATATTAAATGTTGTCAAGAGGTCCTCATGAAGAAATTCTGCACCTTTTTGGCGCTGCCTTTGTGTATCTTAATTTTAACGGCATGTGCGGCAGGAAAGACGGATAAAGAAAAAATAAGAAATATTGAGTTTACCGTGGTTGACAGAGAAGACGTTCCGGAAGAATTTCTTGCCAGGATTGAGGAAGAAAAAGAAGGAGAGATAAAGCTCAGTTATGGCGATAAAGGATATCTCTACGCCGCCAGAGGCTATGGGGTTCAGGAGACCAGCGGATACAGCGTGACAGTAGACCAGTGTTTTGAGACAGAGCAGGAGATACGGATTGGGACCAGTCTTTTGGGGCCGGGCAAAGAGGAGAAGATTCTGAAGAAGAAAACCTACCCTTATGTAGTGATAAAGATGGAGTATACAGATAAGCAGATTGAATTTGAGTAGGAGGCGAAGGGCATGGAATATGTAACCAGACAGATGCAGACTTACAGGACAGGAAACCGGATCACCGATCAGTTTTACATTGACGATGATTACAACGTACCGGACGCGAAAAGCGACGTAAAGAAGGTCATCTTAGGAGAAGGCACCCTCACCGTGGAGGATATGAAGGTGGTGGAGAATTACATAAGGGTATCCGGAAAAATGAATTTCAAGGTCTTATATGTGACGGATGAGGGTGAGACAAGGCTTTCCTGCCTGGAGGGCAGAATCCCTTTTGAGGAAATGATTTATCTTGAGCAAGAGCCGGCAGGAAATCTGTTTGTCCAGTCCTCAAGCGCAGATTTGACGGTCACGGCAATCCATTCCAGGAAGTTAAGCATCAAGACGCTGGCAGAGCTTACGGTCTGCTCGGAAGGAAAACAGGAGACAGAGCTTACGACGGATATCGAGTGCGGCCAGTCCTTGTACAAAAGGTTCGAGAGCAAAGAATTCCTCAAGGTATTTGCCACAATGAAGGATACCTACCGAATCAAGGAGGAGGTTTCCATAGGCGGTACGAAGGAAAACATCGGGACGCTGCTGTGGACAGAGGTGACGAGCCGGAAGCTGGATACCCGCCTGGAGGCGGATGAGCTGAAGATACAGGGAGAGCTGTTACTGTTCTGTTTCTACGAATCTCTGGACGGCAAGACGGACTGGATTGAACAGACAGTTCCCTATGAGGGACGTATTGAGTGCTATGGGGCGCAGGATAAGATGTACCATCAGATTTACCCAGAGCTTACAGACGTCAATATAGACGTGCGGATGGATGAGGACGGAGAAATGCGCCTGATTGGGGTGGAGGCAACCCTGGAGGTGCGCCTGATTGTCTATGAGGAGGAACGGCTTGAGCTTCTGGCGGACGCATATTCCTTAGAGCAGAGCTGCACGCCCAAGATTACGGAGGAACAGATGGAGCGTCTCCTTTTGCAGAATCATTCCAAATGCAAGGTTACAGAGCAGTTGTCATTGCCGGAGATTAAGGATGATATCCTGCAAATCTGCCACAGCAGCGCACGAATACAGGTAGAGCACACCGAGGCCGCAGAGGGCGGTATCCAGATTGAAGGGGTACTCCACATAAGCTTTTTGTATGTCAAGGCAGACGACGCGATTCCTTTCGATACCTGGCAGGGAATGGTTCCGTTTTCCTACCTGTTAGAAAGCAATGAGACGGCAGAAAATATGACCTACGGCCTGACCTATGCGGTAGAGCAGTTGTCTATTGGGCTTCTTGGGACGGATGAAATTGAGATTAAGGCAGTCTTGGCATTCCACAGCTTCCTGAAAGAGCCAATCTGCATCCGTAATATCAGGGAGATAGAATTTACGCCCTTTGACATGGAGGAGTTGGAGAGACGGCCTGGAATTACGGGTTATATTGTCCGCGACGGAGACATTCTGTGGGATCTTGCAAAAAAATATAATACGACGGTTGAGGGAATCATGGAGGTAAATGAATTGCCCTCGGAAGAAATAAAAGCAGGCGACAGGATATTGATTTTTAAGGAAAATATGAGTATACTATAAGTACACTGTATACAGGATACAAGGAGAAAACCTATGGATAAATTAGAATTAAAGGCACTTGGGAAGATTAATCTGGGTCTTGATGTGTTGGGGAGACGGGAGAACGGATATCACGACGTTCGTATGGTGATGCAGACGGTTTACCTCTATGACCAGATTTGGATGGTAAAGACGAAAGAAGCAGGGATCAGGCTTAGTTCAAACCTGTTCTATCTTCCGGTAAATGAGAATAATCTGGCGTATCGGGCGGCTGACCTTTTGATACAAGAATTCGGAATTAAGGAGGGCGTGAAGATTATTCTGGATAAGCATATCCCTGTGGCGGCGGGGATGGCGGGCGGCAGTTCTAACGCGGCGGCGGTTTTGTTTGGGATGAACCGTATGTTTTCCCTGGGATTGTCCCAGAAGGAACTGATGGAAAGGGGCGTTTCCTTAGGCGCAGACGTTCCCTATTGTATTATGAGAGGAACGGTGCTTGCAGAAGGAATCGGGGAGAAGCTGACTCCCCTTCCTCCTATGCCCAAATGTTTTGTCCTCCTGGCAAAACCCTCCATCAGTGTTTCCACGAAGATGGTGTATGAGAAGCTGGACTCTCATGAGATTGCCGAGCATCCGGATATTGACGGGATTATTGCGGGGCTTAAGGGGCGGGACCTTCTTGCCGTTTCCTCCTGCATGGGGAACGTTCTGGAAAAGGTCACGATAGAAGCGTATCCTGTGATTGACCAGATTAAGGAAACCATGAAGAAGAACGGCGCCCTCAATGCCTTGATGAGTGGCAGCGGGCCTACGGTTTTTGGGCTGTTCGACGATAAGAAGAAGGCGAAGAAGGCGGCGTTTCGGATTCGGGAGTTACAGCTTGCAAGGCAGACATACGTTACCGGCGTACACAATACGAGGAGGAGATAGGGAATGGAACTTAAGGTCAATATGAGCGAGTATCTTCCGCTGAGGGACGTAGTTTTTAATACGCTGCGCCAGGCAATCTTAAGAGGCGAGCTTAAGCCGGGAGAGAGGCTGATGGAGATTCAGCTTGCCAATAAGCTAGGCGTCAGCCGCACGCCGATTCGGGAGGCAATCCGCAAGCTTGAGCTTGAGGGGCTTGTGCTTATGATTCCGAGGAAAGGCGCGGAGGTGGCGGATATTTCCGAGAAAAGCTTAAGAGACGTCCTGGAGGTACGCAAGGCGCTTGAGGAGTTGGCTGTAAAGCTGACCTGTGATAAGATTAAGAGCGCTCAGATTCGAGAGCTTCGGCAGGCGGCGGAGGAGTTTAGAAGGACCTTGAAAAGTAATGATATTACGCAGATTGCCGAGGCGGACGTGCGCTTTCATGATGTGCTCTATGAGGCCACGGATAACCAGAAGCTGGTTCAGCTTTTGAATAATCTGCGTGAACAGATGTATCGTTATCGTATTGAGTATTTGAAACGGCAGGAGGCGTATCCGCAGCTTTTGACTGAGCATGAGGAGATTATCAGGAGGATTGAGAACAGGGAGAAGGATGAGGCTGTGGAGATTGTCTGCAAGCATATTGACAATCAGGTGGAGGCTGTGATGGATGTTATCCGTACCAAGAAGGGGTAATTTTTGCGTATGGGGGAGAAGTTTTCTTTGAGTTTTGTATAAAGCATAATTTATATGTCAATACTCCTTATAACATTAGTGAGTGGTTTATAAGGAGGTAATTACATATGGATATGAGGAGAGAATATTATTATGGCAGCAGGATTAGGCAGGTTGTTTGTCTGATTTTTGGAATCTGTGTTGCGGCGTTGCTGACGGGAAGTTGTGTTGAGCGTGGGATTGAGCAGGTGGAGGCGAAGATGGAACGGACCCAGAAGTCTCTGGCGAAGGAGGTGCTGCGGTTTCATGTACTTGCCAACAGTGACAGTGACGAGGACCAGGCTGTGAAGGTGAAGGTTCGGGACGCTGTGCTTGCTTATATGGAGGAGAGCATGGGATACGGGCGTTTGGAGGAACCGGACGCAGAGGATACGAAGGCGTGGGTAGAGTCTCATTTGCGTGAGCTTGAGGAGGTGGCTGACCAGACGGTTAGAGATGAGGGATATTCTTATCAGTCCAGAGCAGAGGTGGAGGTCAGTTATTTTCCGGATAAGCAGTATGGGGATATTTTCTTTCCCCAGGGAGAGTATGAGGCGTTGAAGATTAAACTTGGGGATGCCCGCGGACATAACTGGTGGTGTGTCCTGTATCCGAGCCTGTGTTTTACCGATACTGCGTGTACTGTGGTCAGCGACGAGGGAAAGCAGGGGCTTAAGGAGGTATTGACGGCAGAAGAATATGAGATGGTTACAGCGACCACGGATTTTAAGATAAAGTGGTTCTTTTTCGGAGACGGAGTAGAAGATGCGCGCTGAGGAGTAACTCAACAGGGAAATTTCCCCGTCAGGGGATACAGTAGGAGAAACATGGAGGAAATTCATGACGGAATTATTGGTTAAAATTTTTGTAAAAGACCATACGGAGATTGAGAGGGTGTCTGTCAGGACCGCCTACGGTGTGTTGGCGAGCGTGGTAGGCATCCTTTGCAATGTGCTTTTATTTGTAGTAAAATGTGCGGTAGGGTATCTCCTGCATAGTATCTCGGTTATGGCAGATGCGTTTAATAATCTATCGGATGCGGGCTCCTCTGTGATTGGGCTTGTGGGAGTGAAGATGGCGAGCAAACCGGCGGACAGGGACCACCCCTTCGGCCATGGAAGGATTGAGTATATAGCGGCATTGATTGTCGCGTTTCTGGTTTTGGAGGTAGGGTTTTCCTTTCTTAAGGATGCGGTTGGAAAAATACGGGAACCGGAGGAATTGAAGTTCCAGGCTGTGTCGGTGGTGATTCTGGTGCTGTCTGTCGGGGTTAAGCTGTGGCTTGGGTATTTCAATCGGAAGTTAGGACGGCGGATTGACTCCAAGGTAATGATGGCGACAGCCGCGGATGCCATGGGCGATGTGATTACCACAACGGCGACTATTGCTTCCCTTATATTTTTCCGGATGACTGGGGTGAATATCGACGGAATCGTGGGACTTGGAGTGTCGCTGGTGGTGATGTGGGCAGGCGTGGGGATTGCGAAGGATACGTTAGAGCCTTTGATTGGAAAGGCTGTCGAGCCTGAGGAGTATGCCAGAATCACGGATTTCGTGGAAGGGTATGAGGGGGTTCTGGGCAGCCATGACCTGATTGTCCATAATTATGGCCCTGGGAGGAGTATGGCGTCTATCCATGCAGAGGTTCCCAACGACGTGGAGATTGAGGTGTCCCATGAGATTATTGACCGTATTGAGAGGGATGCCTTAAGGCTGCTTGGAGTGTTTCTGGTGATTCATATGGACCCAGTTGAGACGCGGGATGTGAGGGTGATACAGGCGAGAGGGCAGGTGGAGAAGCTTCTTGATGCAGTAGATCCGGCTGTGGCAATCCATGATTTTCGTATGGTAAGCGGGGAAGAACAGGTGAACCTGATCTTTGACATGGAGGTTCCTTACGAGTATGATGAGAAGAAGCAGGAAGCTCTTAAGAATACGCTTGTGAAGCTGCTTAAGATTACAGACCCGCGTTATCAGTGTGTCATTACAATAGAAAGGAGTTACATAGGGAGTGCAAAAGAGTAATAAATATACCCTGGAGGGCAGAATTCGGTTCAGTGAGGTGGACCATACAAGGCGGATTACGCTGCCGGGAATCATTAATTATTTTCAGGATTGCAGTACGTTTCATTCGGAAAGCCTGGGGGTCGGGCTTTCCTACTGCGCAGAACGTAAAAGAGTGTGGATTCTGTCGGCGTGGCAGGTTGAAATTGCCCGTTATCCCGTGATGGGGGAGTCTGTGAAGGTGTGTACCTGGGCGACGAAATTTGACGGGCTTCTGGGCCTTCGTAACTTCTCTATGGAGGACGGGGGGCGTCAGATGGCTGCATGGGCCAATTCTGTGTGGGTGTATATGGATGTGGAGAAGGGAAGGCCGACGAAGCCGGACAAGCGGGAGATTGAGCTCTATGGAACGGAGGAGCCTCTTTCTATGGAATATGCGTCTCGGAAGATTGAGTTACCGGAGGGATTTGAGGAGGGAGAGCCGTTTCCTGTACGGAAATATCATATTGATACGAACGAGCATGTGAATAATTGTCAGTATGTACAGATGGCGCTGGAAGGGCTTGAAAAGCCGATGGAGGTGAAAAGGATGAGGGTGGAGTATAAGAAATCTGCGGTGTATGGCGATATTATTTACCCTAAGACAGCGTATGAGAAGGATAGAGCCGTGACAGAGCTTTGCGATAAGGCGGGGAAGGCTTTTGCTGTGGTAGAGTTCTGTTGATGTGATTTGAAAGAGAGGAAAATACAGATGTCATTGTCTGAGAATTTGGGAAAAAAAGTAAGGTTGATGATTGTTAAGGAGGTAGAGTTCGGCGTCTATCTCGGAAACAGCCAGGAAAAGGTGCTGCTTCCAAAGAAACAGGTGCCGCGTGGCCTGGAAGCAGGCGACCCTGTGGAGGTTTTTCTCTACAAGGATTCTTCGGACCGCCTGATTGCCACCACAAATGAGCCGAAGATTACCCTCGGAGAGCTGGCGGCGCTTAAGGTCGTGGACGTAGGACGAATCGGTGCGTTTCTGGACTGGGGGCTGGAAAAGGACCTGCTGCTTCCGTTCCGTGAACAGACGGCAAAGGTAAAAAAGGGCGACGAGGTTCTGGTAACCCTTTATGTGGACAAGTCCGGCAGGCTTTGCGCTACAATGAAGGTGTACGAGCGTCTGCGCCAGGACGCGCCGTACCAGAAGGATGACCCTGTGGAGGGGATTGTCTACGATACCAGTGATAATTTCGGTGTGTTTGTGGCTGTGGACGACTGCTACTCTGCATTGATTCCCAAGCGGGAGGCGTTTGGCAGCCTGAAAGTGGGCGATAGGATTCATGCAAGGGTTACGAGGGTCAAAGAGGATGGGAAATTGGATCTCGCTGTGCGGGAGAAGGCTTTTATTCAGATGGACGCGGATGCGCAGGCGATTATAAAAAGGATGGAGGAATACGGGGGGCGTCTGCCGTTTACGGATAAGGCTGAGCCGGAACAGATTAAGAAAGAATTTGACATGAGCAAGAATGCATTTAAGCGTGCCGTTGGCCGTCTCCTGAAGGAGGGCAGAATAGAAATTTGTGAAAAATCTATTGAAATTCGTAAAAGATAGGTTATAATAGGAGGGAATAAAAGAAAGGGGCTTTTTTAATCATGAAAGTGCAGAACATTACGAACATTGACAAGTTTTTTTCGGTGATTGACGATTGCTCAGGAAAAGTAGAATTAGTGACGGGAGAGGGCGACAGGCTGAATCTGAAGTCAAAGCTGTCACAGTATGTATCTATGGCGAATATTTTTTCTAGCGGAGAGATTCCGGAATTGGAGATTATTGCATATGAAAAGGAAGATATAGACAGGTTGGTAAAGTTCATGGTGGATGGCGATTAGACACATGCGAGGAGAGGTGTTCCCAGGATGAAGGGGGATGCCTTTTTTAAATAACTATAAGGAGAAAATATGAGTTTTGCACATCTTCACGTCCACACAGAGTACAGCCTGCTGGACGGTTCAAATAAGATAAAGGAATGTGTGTCCCGTGTGAAGGAGTTAGGAATGGACAGCGTGGCAATTACGGACCACGGCGTTATGTTCGGAGTGATTGACTTCTATCGGGCGGCAAAGGCAGTCGGGATTAAGCCAATCCTCGGCTGTGAGGTCTATGTGGCGCCAGGCTCACGTTTTGACAAGGAGGTTGTGGGAAACGGTGATGACCGGTATTACCATCTGGTTTTGCTTGCAGAAAATGACCAGGGCTACCACAATCTGATGAAAATCGTCTCCCGCGGCTTCACGGAGGGGTATTACTATAAACCCCGTGTGGACATGGAGGTGCTAAAGGAGTTCCATGAGGGAATCATTGCTTTGAGCGCCTGTCTTGCAGGGGAGGTACAGAAAAATATTCTGCGGGGGATGTATGAAGAAGGTAAGAAGGCGGCTTTCCGGTATCAGGAGATTTTCGGAAAGGGGAATTTTTTTCTTGAGCTTCAGGATCACGGGCTTCAGGAACAAAAACTGGTGAATCAGTCCCTGCTTCGGATGGCGAAGGATACGGGGATTGAACTGGTGGCCACCAATGATATCCACTATACCTATGCGGAGGATGAGAAGCCCCATGATATGCTGCTGTGTATCCAGACAGGGAAGAAGATATCGGATGAAAACAGGATGCGCTATGAGGGCGGCCAGTATTATATTAAGTCAGAGGACGAGATGCGCGCGTTATTTCCTTATGCCATCGAAGCCCTTGAAAATACCCAAAAGATTGCCAACCGCTGTAATGTGGAGATTGAGTTTGGTGTAACGAAGCTTCCCAAATACGATGTGCCGGAGGGCTTCACCTCCTGGGAATACCTAAATTATCTGTGTCGGGAGGGGCTTAAGAAACGTTATCCGGAGGGCAAAGACGAGCTGACAAAGCGTCTGGAGTACGAGCTGTCAGTAATCAAGTCTATGGGGTATGTGGACTATTTCCTGATAGTGTGGGATTTTATCAAATATGCGAAGGACCACGATATTATGGTGGGGCCTGGACGTGGCTCTGCCGCGGGAAGTATTGTGGCGTACTGTCTTGAAATCACCAGTATCGACCCTATCCGGTATCAGCTTCTCTTTGAGCGTTTCCTGAATCCAGAGCGCGTGTCCATGCCGGATATTGACGTAGATTTCTGCTTCGAGAGGCGCCAGGAGGTCATTGACTACGTGGTGGAAAAATACGGTACAGACCGGGTCGTACAGATTGTCACCTTTGGTACTATGGCGGCAAAGGGTGTGGTGCGGGATGTGGGACGGGTGATGGATCTTCCCTATGCCTTTGTGGACGGAATCGCGAAAATGATACCGCGTGAGCCAGGTGTCAATATCACGCTGGACCGTGCCCTTGAAATGAATCCTGAGCTTCGCAAGCTCTATCAGGAGGACGAGCAGGTTCATGAACTTATCGACATGTCAAAAAGGCTGGAAGGGCTTCCGAGGCATACCTCCATGCATGCGGCGGGCGTGGTAATCAGCCAGAAGTCCATTGATGAGTATGTTCCGCTGTCATTGGGGTCAGACGGCTCTATTACGACACAGTTTACCATGACGACGCTGGAAGAATTAGGACTTTTGAAAATGGATTTCCTGGGGCTTCGTACCCTGACCGTAATCCAGGACGCCGCCAGGCTTGCGGGGGAGAGCAGCGGAGATGTCATTGACTTGGAGAAGATTGACTATGACGATAAAAAGGTGCTTGGATCAATAGGGACAGGTCGGACTGACGGCATTTTCCAGTTGGAAAGCAGCGGGATGAAAAGCTTCATGAAGGAGTTAAAACCCCAGAATTTAGAGGATGTGATTGCGGGGATTTCCCTGTACCGTCCGGGGCCTATGGACTTCATTCCCCAATATATCAGGGGAAAAGATCATCCGGAAACGATTACTTACGATTGTCCGCAGCTTCAGTCGATTCTTGCCCCCACCTACGGCTGTATCGTATATCAGGAGCAGGTTATGCAGATTGTGCGTGACCTGGCGGGCTACACCCTGGGGCGAAGCGACCTTTTGCGCCGTGCCATGTCCAAGAAGAAGGGCGACGTCATGCAGAAGGAGAGGCAGAGCTTTGTATATGGAAATAAGATGGAAGGCGTTCCAGGCTGTATTGCAAACGGCATTGACGAGAATACTGCCAATAAGATTTACGATGAGATGATTGACTTTGCCAAATATGCGTTTAATAAGTCACATGCAGCGGCTTATGCAGTGGTGGCATATCAGACGGCATGGCTGAAATACTATTATCCCGTAGAGTTCATGGCTGCGCTTATGACCTCGGTGATTGACGCGCCAAGCAAGGTGGCGGAGTATATTTATACCTGCCGGCAGATGGGAATTGAGATTCTGTCGCCGGACATCAATAAGGGCGAGGGGAATTTCTCTGTGGACGGGGGAAATATCCGTTACGCGCTTACTGCGATTAAGAGTATCGGGCGTCCTGTGATTGCCGCGATTATTGAAGAACGGGAGGCCAGGGGGAATTTCCGCAATCTGAAGGATTTTATTGAACGGATGGCAGGGAAGGATATTAATAAACGGACGATTGAGAACTTTATCAAGTCAGGTACGTTTGACAGCCTGGGAGGGACAAGAAAACAGTACATGGTCATCTATGTACAGATTATGGACCAGGTGAACCAGGAACGGAAATACTCCATGACCGGCCAGTTATCCCTGTTTGACATGGTGGGCGAGGAACAGAAGGCCGAGTTCGATGTGCCTCTGCCGGATGTGGGCGAGTATGAGAAGGAGACGAAATTCGCCTTCGAGAAGGAAGTGTTGGGCTTCTATTTAAGCGGGCATCCTATGGAGGAATATGAGGAGAAATGGCGGAAAAATATTTCCAAGACCACGCTGGATTTTCAGCTTAATGAAGATACCGGAAGAACCGGAGTACGCGAAGGGATGCGGGAGGTCATTGGCGGTATGATTACGTCAAAGACCATCAAGTATACCAAGCAGAATAAAGTGATGGCCTTTCTTACCCTTGAGGATTTGGCGGGGGCCGTGGAGGTGGTTGTATTTCCGCGGGACTATGAGAAGAACCAGCAATACCTGATTGAAGATGCGAAGGTTTTCATTCGGGGCAGGGTGTCAGAGGAGGATGAGGCGGCCAGTAAGCTGATTTGTGAGAAGGTGATTCCTTTTGAACAGACGAAGCGAGAGCTGTGGCTTCAGTATGCCGATAAGGAAACCTATCTGAAAGGAGAGGCAGAGCTTTTTGAGCTGCTTCAGGATTCGGACGGACAGGATATTGTGGTGATTTACTGTAAGAAGGAGAAGGCTGTAAAGCGTTTGGCAGCTAATAGAAGCGTCAATGCGGATAGACTCCTGCTGAACAAATTGACGAATTATCTGGGAGAATCTTGTGTAAAAGTAATAGAAAAACCCATTGAAAACCTTTGTTAAATAATGTACAATGATGGTCGAGAGAGACAGATAGAAAATGATTCCAGTGGAATGGTCATTTTGCGCTGGGATCATGGATACTCAACATGAAATGACTACACATGGAGGAATGATTTATGGCAAAAGTAATTCGTACAATCGGAGTATTGACCAGCGGAGGAGATGCGCCGGGAATGAACGCGGCAATCCGTGCCGTTGTCCGTTCAGGTCTTACCAAAGGCCTGAGAGTCAGAGGAATCAGGAAGGGTTATCAGGGCTTGCTGGAAGAAGAGATCATAGACTTGTCCGCAAGAGATGTCTCTGATACGATCCAGCGCGGAGGAACGATCCTTCAGACTGCACGGTGCGAAGAGATGCGTACGGAAGACGGTCAGCAGAAAGCGGCCGCGATCCTTAAGAAGTACGGTGTCGACGGTCTGGTAGTAATCGGCGGAGACGGTTCTTTCGCCGGAGCGCAGGCGTTGGCGAACCTTGGGATCAACACGATCGGAGTTCCGGGGACGATCGATCTTGATATTGCCTGTACAGAGTATACGATCGGATTCGATACGGCTGTCAATACGGCGATGGAAGCGATCGACAAAGTACGTGATACATCTACATCTCATGAGAGATGCTCCATCATTGAAGTTATGGGAAGAGACGCCGGATATCTGGCTCTGTGGTGCGGAATTGCCAACGGTGCGGAGCGTATCCTGTTGCCGGAAGAGCACGGTTATGATGAGGCGGCGATCGTAGCGGATATCCAGGAGTGCAGGAAGCGCGGCAAGAAGAATTACATCATTATCAATGCGGAAGGTATCGGCGGTTCCATAGAGATGGCGGAGAGGATCGAAGCTGCAACCGGTATGGAGACCAGAGCAACGATCATCGGGCACATGCAGCGCGGCGGAAGCCCGACCTGTAAGGACAGAGTGTATGCGTCTATCATGGGTGCGATGGCGGTTGACCTTCTGATCGAAGGCAAGTCAAACAGGGTTGTCGGATATAAGCACGGCCAGTATGTTGATTTTGATATCAATGAGGCGCTCGGCATGCAGAAGGGAATTCCTGTGTATCAATATGAGATTGCGAAGCAGCTGGCTCTGTAAGAGCGGACGGCGGCTTGGAGGCGGCATGCGGCGGTAAGGCTTCTTACAGCGCGTGAGGCCGTGAAGAATACGTGACGGAAAAGAGATGATAATCAAGTTTATCGTCTCTTTTTGCATTCACATAATCTGACTGTCCGGGCAACAGTCATCCGCAGTTTGTATTTTGTGCTTGAAAATCTAAGTATCAGGCGGTACAATGAGTATTACGAATGACATAAAGGAGATTCAGGATGTGAGTAATTC
>ERZ808044.852-NODE-852-length-23797-cov-3.977572_pt1 | contig 23797 bp, 22 predicted proteins | sample MGYA00380195_ERZ808044 | MGnify/ENA primary metagenome ERZ808044 (study PRJEB31490, sample SAMN06133423) | mouse gut metagenome | isolation source: Z7_2 | host: mice | place: China: Chengdu | collected 2015-05 ...
GGCGGAAGCGGGCCGCGCCCGCGTATCGCCTTGGCCATAACCTCGGTATAATAACCGCTCTGCGGTTATTATACCATATCCGCGAAGCGGTATGGTATAATCGGCCATCAAAAGGCGATTGCCGCGTAAGCAGCGAGCCGTTAGGCATAAGCCGGTATAATTAACCGCTCTGCGGTTATTATACCACAGCAGGACGCTTCACGCCATAGCCTTAAAGACTTTTTTGCTATAAGGCTGCCGCTTGCGAAAACCTTGCACACATGTTACAATAAAAGAGCATAGACCACTGTGTCTGCGTGGTCGTCGACATATAAATGATGAGCAGCATAATTGAAGGAGGTCTTTCAGCATGAGCATGGAACACAGATTTATGATTTGTAAGCATTGTGGCAATATCATCGGTATGATCCATGATGCCGGTGTGAAGCCGGTCTGCTGTGGCGAACCAATGACAGAGCTTGTCGCAAATACAACCGACGCAGCAACAGAAAAGCATGTTCCTGTCGTCGAAGTGGAGGGCAATGAAGTGCGTGTAAAGGTCGGTTCCGCGCCGCATCCGATGAGCGACGAGCACCATATCGCATGGATTTATTTACAGACCCGCCACGGCGGCCAGCGCAAAGCTTTGCAAACAGGAAAGGATGCTGCCGCGCGTTTTCTTGTGGTTGATGACGAAGCGGTGGCCGCCTTCGCATACTGTAATTTGCATGGGCTGTGGAAAACGCCCATCTGATCAGAACAAGCGTGGGGCGGGCGTATGTCAGGCGCCCGCCCTATTTTAACGAACGGCAGCCGCCTTTAAAACTGCCGGACAGGGGGTATGGATATTGAAATACAGCCAGGTTATGGAGCAGGTGCGGACATCTGCCATTGCAAGTGCGCTGTCTAGTCATCCTGCCGATGCCATCGCACAGGTGGAGGATGCTTACTATCAGCAGATTTCCTCTATTTGTGATATGGTTACTCATGACCACATCCATCTGCTGCTTGTAACGGGACCGTCCGCCTCCGGAAAAACAACAACTGCAAAAAAGCTTGCTTTAGAGCTGCATGTGCGGGGTAAACGCGTCAACCGCCTTTCATTGGACAATTTTTACAAATCAAGCGACGAACTTCCCCGGTGGGAGGACGGCTATCAGAACTATGAAAGTGTCGAAGGGCTTGATCTTGAATGTTTTGAGCGCGTGATGCAAACACTTTTCCGCGATGGCCGCGCGCAGTTTCCTATCTTTGATTTTACAGCCGGCAGACGTGCGGAAAAAACATTTGAATTGACTTTTGATAATCATACGTATTTGATTATAGAGGGAATTCATGCGCTTAATCCAGTGCTTGCGCCTGCTTTTCATGGACATCGCACAGTCAAAACCTATATCAGCGTGCACAGCGATTTTGTAAATGATCAGGGTGATCTTTTAATGAGCGCTCGCGATCTGCGCTTGACACGCCGTCTGCTGCGTGACTATTATTATCGCGGCACCGCGGCGGAGGAAACCTTGAAAATGTGGGATTATGTGCTCCGCGGAGAGGATCTGTACATCCGCCCATACCGCATTTATGCTGACCGGCATGTCAATTCCGTCCACAATTATGAGCCGTTTTTATACCGGGACGCGCTTTGCAGGCTTCTTGAACACCCGGATAGTGATTCTCCCTATCATGAAACCATCGAACGGCTACGCGCCTGCGCGGCGTTTTTCTTCCCAATCGATCAATCGTTGATCCCGCCCGCATCCTTAATTCAGGAATTTATTAAACAGAATTGAACTATATAAAAAACCGCGTGCACCGGACGGTGCACGCGGTTTTTTTATATAGTTATGTTCTGCGCTTGAAGCAATAACCGCAGCGCGGACACCTGATTTCAAGCCTTCCCCGCCCGCGCGGTACCCGCAGCGGTTGGCCGCATTTGGGACAATGAAAGTGGCGATGCGTTTTTACATCGCGCGCCGCCTCCCGCGCCAATGAAATGCGTCTGGCCACAGGCCGCCAGAGGCGCAGAAACCATTCGTTTTCCGCACGGCGCCGCATAATATCGTGTGAAAAGACGCGAAGATAACAGATCGCCAGCATAAGCACCGAAAAAATCCACCACATACGCCAGCCTGTCAGCCAGCGCAATAACATGAAGATTCCCACAAGCACAAGCAGCGCCCACATCAACTGGTCGGGACCATAGCGGCCATAGAGCAGGCGGCGAACCCGGTCGTTCCAACGATTCATTTCGTCTCTCCCTGTCTCTTTTTGCGTTGCAGCAGCTCTGTCAACGGCTTGTCATTTTGATGATATTCCCGAAAGCCTTCGCCGGAAATCTCACCTGCTTCTCCTACGATCACAAACGCACTTGGGTCGACGCCGCGCACAATATCATTGACCTTGACCACTTCATCGCGGCGTACCGCACATAGAATGATTTCACCCTCACGTCCGCTGTAAGCGCCGCGGGACTTTAAAAATGTCACGCCGCGATCCAGTTCCTCCATAATTATACGCGCAATTTCTTTATTTTTTTCAGATATCACATACAGCATCTTTCCTGTGCCCACATCGGTACCATAAAGAATTGTATCGATTAAGCGTGTCGAAACAAAAATGACGATCAGCGCATACATAGCGCTCTCCAGGCTTTGATATACAAAACCTGCCAGCGCGACAATCACCACATCCACACACATCATCAACTTGGCCATCGAGATGTGGCGCAGGTGATTGTTAAGCAGCCGCGCGAGCAAATCGGTTCCGCCGGTCGTCCCGCCGCGCATAAAAAACAACGACAGCGAAAAGCCCTCCACTACGCCGCCAAAAATCGCAGCCAGCATTTGATTTCCATAATAGGGCGTCACAATAAAGCTCATCAGATCGATTGCAGCCGAAACCATAAATGTGGCGACGACTGTTTTCATCACAAGCTTATAACCGATCGCCAAAAACGCCCATGCGAACAGCGGCAGGTTCATAATAAAAATCACGGTGCCAATAGGTGTGCCGAACACATGGTTGATGAGTGTGGAAAGGCCGGTTAACCCGCCCGGCGCGATCTGGTTCGGAGCTGTAAACATGTTGACAGACATCCCATACAGCACGCTGCCCACCGCAAAATAAAGCAAATCCACCAGCCAAGTGGCAACAGGACTTTTCCGCCTGCTCATTTGAACCCTCCTTTTGCCGCGCGCATGCGGCTTTCGTGAAACGACTGCGGCAGCCTTGTCCAAGCGCCGATAATCATTATTCTACCCAATTTTTTTTAAAAAGTAAAGTTCTGTGCAATGCCATGGCAGCATGCAAAAAAACCCGCTTAAAAGCGAGTTTTTTTGTTAATGGAAGCATTGTTTAAATTTTTGCGTCGAGCGCATCTGTCAGAAGCTTGAGCAACGATGCATCGCCTGAGGTATACGACAGCCCTTCCGGGATGCTGTCAACAGCGATATCGATCCGGTCGCCGAGGATGTAGATGTCATAGAATTCTTTCCCATCCTCAAACGTCAGGCGTATAGCATAATTGCGTTCGGGACCGCTTGAAGGAGTAGCAATTTGGTCCTTTGGATAGAAGCCATGCACCGAAGAAACCTTGACTGTTTTCAGTTTACGTGTGATGTCCAAAATCGCTTCGCGGTTTGTAGCGGACAGCTTGCTTTCATAAACAGCCTTTTGTCCATCATGCAGAAGCTCCATTTTGGTAACACGATATGGGTTCATATAACCGAGCCATTCTATATTGGCCGGATAGTTCTGTTCGCAGGCCGCCATAGCCGTATAAAGCTTTTCAACCTGCTGTGCATGGGCATATTTGACATCATCGACCATCAGTATGTTGCTGTGGCACCAATAATTATATGTGGCACCGTCCTTCATACGGATGTGCAGCAGGCGCAGGCCTTCCTCCTCCGGCTGCTCGGTAATACCCGTTTCATAGGAAACAGAGTTGACCGCTCCGATGACAGCCGCAAGGTCATCCGGTCCAGTGACCCAATAGCTGGCATGCAAATCGCGGTTGATAACCTGTACCACCTCCACCTGATCCGGATCGAGCAGAAATTGACTGTCGTATCCTTCGGCGACATAGCGCAGCCCCGACGCGAACGCCGGCGCGGCAAGCGCCGCGGCCGCAAGCGCCGCAACAGCGGCGGTCAAAAGCAATTTGAACAGTTTGCGCACGGTAATTCCTCCTTTTTTGTAAAAATAAATCTTAATGATAGCATACCATAATTTTCCCCATCTTCAATACCATTATTAAAAATAGTTTCTGTCCAGTTGCCTTTTACATTCCCATCTGCTTTACGGACAGCACATTCTGACCAAAACGGCCTGCTCGACCGCATTTATACCGCTTACACAGAAAAATCAAAAGGAGCCATCCCAAATAAAGGCTCCTTTTGATTTTTATCGATCTTTAAAGGACTTGCAATTGACTCGTACATCAATCGCGTTATTGAACAGCAGCCGCTTTTTCGCCAAAGAAAAGCTTTATATCATCCTCCACCGTACCAATTCCCGCTATGCCAAAATTTTTCACCAACACATTGGCGACATTCGGGCTGAGGAAAGCCGGCAAAGTCGGTCCAAGATGAATATTTTTTACACCCAAATACAGCAAAGCCAGCAATACAATGACCGCCTTTTGCTCATACCAGGCGATATTGTAGACAACGGGAAGGTCATTGATATCATCCAATCCAAAAACTTCCTTTAATTTTAAAGCAATGAGAACCAGAGAATAGGAATCATTGCATTGACCAGCGTCCAGTACCCGCGGAATACCGCCAATCTCTCCCAAATGCAATTTGTTATATTTATATTTTGCACATCCCGCTGTAAGAATGATAGCGTCTTTGGGAAGCGCTTTCGCAAATTCCGTGTAATAGCTGCGGTTTTTAGCGCGCCCGTCGCATCCTGCCATAACAACAAACTTTTTAATGGCGCCGGATTTGACCGCTTCAACCACCTGACCGGCGAGCGTCATCACCTGATTGTGTGCAAATCCGCCAACAATCTCCCCTCGTTCAATCTCATCAGGAGGCGTACAGCTTTTGGCATGAGCGATCAGCGCAGAAAAATCCTTCTTCTCTCCGATACCGCCAGCGATATGTTTGCATCCGGGATAGCCGGCGGCGCCAGTGGTGTATAACCGGTCCTTGTAGCTGTCTCTGGGCGGTACAATGCAGTTGGTCGTCATAAGAATCGGACCACGGAAACGTTCAAACTCCTCTGCCTGTTTCCACCAGGCATTACCATAGTTCCCAACAAAATTGCTGTATTTCTTAAAAAATGGGTAATAGTGGGCAGGAAGCATTTCAGAATGAGTATATACATCGATTCCGCTCTCCTGTGTCTGCTCAAGCAGCATCTCCAAATCCCGCAGATCATGGCCCGAAACAAGAATGCCGGGACGCTCTCCCACACCAATATTTACTTTTGTAATCTCGGGGTGGCCATAGGCATCCGTGTTGGCTTTATCCAGCAAAGCCATACCGCCGACGCCGTATTTACCTGTTTCCATTGTGAGAGAAATGAGATCATCCACAGTCAGGGAATCATCCAATGTTGCGGCCAGAGCACGCTGCAAAAAGGCGTCGATCTCCCCATCCTCCTGCATGAGTGCATTGGCATGTTTGGAATAGGCGGACAATCCTTTTAATCCATAAGTAATCAATTCCCTCAAGCTGCGGATATCATCATCCTTGGTGGACAGTACGCCAACCTGGGAAGCCTTTGCTTCAAATTCCGATTCTGCGGCCGTCCAGCCGGCCGCTTCAGGTAACTTTTCCGTATGCTCCACCAGGGAGAACATCTCTTTTTTGACAGTCAGTGTTTGATGAATACGATCCACAATTGCCATTTTGTCAAAATTAGCGTTTGTGATAGTGGTAAACAGGTTGAATGTAACCAGATAATTGACATCGGACGGTATTTCCCTGCCCTCCGCCCGAAGCTGTGTCGTTACAGCGGCCAAACCTTTCGTCACAAAAACCAACAAATCCTGCATAGCGGCCACATCCGGTTTTTTACCGCAGACACCTGCCTGCGTACATCCGGTGCAGCCGGCGGTTTCCTGACATTGATAGCAAAACATTTTATTTTCCATTCTTTTTCCTCCCTGCATGAGAATGTCTGAAATTTGGAGCATGCTCCTTTTAAAGACATCCTCTTTTGCTGCATACAGTTCATTTTGTCGTAAGCGAACTGTGTTCTTGACTTTCTGTTGGCAGTATACTATAATTTTCATCACAAATATGTTGTTATAACAACGAATATGAGGATTTTATGAATTTTAAAGCTTTATCAAAAACCTCTCTGTTCTATGGAACCACACCCAGAGAGGCGGAAGCTATGCTTAATTGTCTGGGTGCGGTACAGCAGTGTTTTACAAAAGGCAAAACCATCTATCATATGGGTGATTCCGTTACATCGCTCGGTATGGTACTGTCCGGCAGCGTATTAATTGAAAACGATGAATTCTGGGGCAATACAAGTATACTGGACAGCATCGGTCCGGGACAAATCTTCGCCGAAACGTATGCATGCGCCTGCGGGGAGAGGATGATGGTCAATGTGGTGGCAGCCGAATCCACTAAGGTACTTTTTTTGGACATGCGCAAGACGCTTCAAATCTGTTCTCACGCATGTGCCCATCATAATAAGCTGATTCGTAATCTTCTGTCCATCTCCGCGCAGAAAAATCTGAACTTGTCCCGCAAAATCTTTCACACATCCCCTAAGTCGATTCGCGGGCGCTTATTGTCTTACCTGTCCTATCAGGCGGTCAGAAGCGGCAGTCAAAGCTTTGTTATTCCATTTAACCGTCAACAGCTGGCCGATTATCTGAATGTTGATCGGAGCGCGCTGTCTAATGAGTTAAGCAAAATGCAGCGTGATGGGCTTTTGCATGTGGAAAAGAATCACTTTGAGCTGCTTGGCGATGGAATGGAACTTTTATAATACTCATGATCTGAAAGAAATGTCACCTGGTAAAATCTCTGCGGTCTACCTCAAAAGCAGATTACATTTATAAATTCAAAACATCGCCGTTTTCTGATTGAGCAATATGACAACAATTATCCCAAAAAATTTACTTTATACGCATTTTATGGTATAATAACCGCAGAGCGGTTATTATTCCGAGGTCATGGCCAAGGCGATACGCGGGCGCGGCCCGCTTCCGCCCTGATGGCCGATTATACCATACCGCTTCGCGGATATGGTATAATAACCGCAAAGCGGTTATTATACCGGGGTCATGCCCAACGGCTCGCGTGTGTGCGACCGCCGCCTTTTGATTGGCAATGATGCCATGCCGTTTCGCGGACATGGTATCATTGCGGGACAAACGCCGCCAAACAGCAAACAATCCTGAAAGGGCTTGCCGCTGTAGCATATTCAACCAGACTTATATTGGGAGGACAGGCCATGCAGATTTATGAGAAGCTGGAAAAGTGCTTAAAAAGTGTTCGTGAAAAGACGGATTTCGTTCCAAAGGTCGCATTGATTCTTGGGTCGGGTCTTGGCGATTATGCGGATGGAATTGAAGCCGTAGCCACCATCGATTACCACGATATCGAGGGTTTCCCCGTCTCCACTGTGGCCGGCCACAAGGGCCGCTTTGTATTCGGCCATGTAGAGGGCGTTCCCGTCGTTATCATGCAGGGCCGTGTGCATTATTACGAAGGGTATCCGATTTCAGACGTTATCCTGCCCACGCGCCTGATGGGGCTGCTCGGTGCGAAAACGCTGTTTTTGACCAACGCTGCCGGCGGCCTGAATCCCATGTTTAACGCCGGCGATTTTATGCTGATCGCCGATCAGATTTCCTCGTTTTTCCCCTCTCCGCTCATCGGAGAGAACATCGACGAGCTTGGGCCGCGCTTTCCCGATATGACCGATCTGTACAGCGCGCGCCTGCGCGACGTCATCAAATCATGCGCGCGTTCCCTCGATATTCCGCTGCGCGAGGGCGTTTATATGCAGTTGACAGGTCCGGCTTATGAAACGCCCACCGAGGTGCGTATGTACCGTCAGCTCGGCGCCGACGCAGTCGGCATGAGCACCGCCTGCGAAGCGATTGCCGCGCGCCATATGGGGCTTTCAATCTGCGGGATCTCCTGCATCACAAATATGGGAGCGGGCATGAGCGGCAGACCGCTCTCACATGAGGAGGTCAAAGAAGCCGGCGACAAAGCCGCCCCGCTGTTTAAAAAGCTGGTCACTGCTTCCATCGCGGCAATTGCACGCGCCTGATTGTTTTAATTCAAGCGGCCCGATTGTGACGGACGCCTCCCTTTGAAGCATACAATGCATCAAAGGGAGGCGTTTTCAGATGATAACCATCAGTTTGTGCATGATTGTCAAAAACGAGAGCGAGGTGCTCGCGCGCTGTCTGGACAGTGTACGTGACGCTGTCGATGAAATCATCATTATCGATACCGGTTCGGACGACAATACCCGGGAGATAGCCCGACGCTACACAGACCATGTTTACGATTTTGAATGGATTGACGATTTTTCAGCGGCCCGCAACTATTCCTTCTCAAAGGCTTCCATGGACTACTGCATGTGGCTTGACGCGGACGATATGCTCGCGCCCGAGGCGCGCGCCGCCTTATGCGCGCTCAAAGCGACGCTGGACCCGTCCGTCGCGGTCGTCATGATGAAATACGATACCGCATTCGACGCTTCCGGCCGGGCGGCGCTCTCCTATTACCGTGAACGCTTAATCCGGCGCGGCGCCGGCATGTTCTGGACGGGCGCGATTCACGAAGCAATAGCACCCGCCGGAAAGGTCCTTCATACAGATATCGCCGTTTCCCACTGCAAGCTGCGCGCCGGCGATCCGGACCGCAATCTGCGTATCTTTGAAAAGCTGATCGCGCGCGGCCAGCCCCTCTGTCCGCGTGAACAGTTTTACTATGCACGTGAACTTTTCTGGCATGGACAATACGAAAAGGCAGCGCAGGTTCTCCGGGCTTTTTTGGACGGCGGGCAGGGCTGGATAGAAAATAACATTGAGGCGTGCCGCCAGCTCGCAGCCTGTCTGCATCAGCTCGGCGATAAATCCGGCGCGCTGCGCGCCCTGCTGCGTTCTCTCGAATACGATGCACCGCGCGCGGAGCTTTGCTGCGACATCGGAGCGCATTTTTTAGAGCGGCAGGCATATCATCAGGCAATCTTCTGGTACCGCACAGCCGCGTCATGCAAACGCTGTGACGCAACCGGCGCGTTTGTCTGCGCCGACTGCTATGACTATATTCCCTTTTTACAGCTCTGCGTCTGCTTCGACCGTCTTGGCGATCACTCCCGTGCCAAGGGCTACAACAATCTGGCCGCTGTCGTTCGCCCCGACAGCGAGGCAGTCCTTCACAACCGCAGCTACTTCGCTCGGATTGGCGTTTAAAAAAGCTGCTGTCCAGCATAGCTGCCTGCTTGGCGGCAGGCATGTAAAAACAAAACAGCCCCGCGCACGCGGGGCTGTTTTGTTTTTATAGTCAAACGAGATAATCCTTGAGCTGTTCTCTATACTTCGCGTCGTTGTCGCCATGGACAATCATCTCGATTGGCTTGGAGAGGTCGATACTGAAAATACCCATAATCGACTTGGCGTCGATCGTATATCTGCCGGAAACGAGATCGACGTCCTCCTGGAACATGGCGGCCGTATTGACAAAGTTTTTGACCATATCGATTGTGTCGAGCTTAATCATGTACTTCTGCATTTGTAAACACCCTTTCTGATCGTTTCTTGCGGCGGCCTGCGCCGCCTGAAATCAGCGCCTGTTCTTATTGTATCTTACAACGCCCCCGTAATGCAATACCTTGCAGAGAATATTTCCAATATTGTCAAATCCGCCCGCGCTCTGTAAAGGCGCTGTCCCCGGTTTCCGCGCAGATCAGGTACGCGCGGTCGGCCACTGCCTGCGTATCAAAGGTGCGCTGCGTGTAATAGTTGATATAGACGGTTTTCGGCGTATAAGCTGTGCGGTAAAAATCAAAATACAGCTTCTGGTTTTCCTGTTCACTGTGCACCTCCACCCTGGAGCTTTGCGGCTGCTTGGCGATCGTATGCAGGCGCATGTTTGACGGAACCCAATCGCTGATATTGTAAAACCCATATGGCGCGTCATCCTCAAATGTAACTGTGAGCGTCACCTTGTATTTCCCGCCCTCCATCTCCTGAAAATCCTTTTGCATACTGATATTCCCGGAACCTTCAAAGCCTGCCTCCTCCGGTTCGCCAATATAGTACGCAGCCGCCCGCACCGAGTCCGGCACGTCGTGAAACGCCAAATCCTGCATCTCGCTGCGATTGAGGGTGATCGATTTGCGTCCATAACCCGCCAGATCCACCTCGTGCAGCTCGCCGCCGGATGTGTAGCTGAATTTCGCCGCTTTTGTCGCAGGCGTCCCGTAATTGACCACGTAGATCATGCATTCAAAAATGGAATCGATACGCCATCTGTTGCGTGCAAAATGCGCCGCAAAGCCGTCCGCATCCGGAAGGTTGAGCATTGAGGCCGTGATCCATGCGGCGGCCGTCACATCGTCGTTTTCCTTCAAGCGTTCATATTCCTGTACCGCGTTTGAATATTCAAGCCATTTTGCGCCCTCCATATCATGGCGCAGGCGCGGCGTGACAAACTTTTCGTAATACGCCAGCGCGCCCGCTTCGTCGCCTCCATAGGCCAAGCCGGCGACATAATAGAGCTGTTCCTTCAGCTTCATATCCGGCTGTGAGGCGAGTATTTCCCGGATATCCGCCGTATAAGCCGGATCGATTGCCGCCAGCCCGGCATATGCAGCCGCCCGCTCAGTCCCGCCGCGTGTCTGATCGTCCTTAACCGCCTCGAAATAACCTTTCATGCGCTCCAGATCATACATGTCGCCCGCGAACATCAACACCTTCATCGTGACGACCGGATCGGACTGATCGCTGTAGGTATACCAGCCGATACCGCCGTCAAAGTTCTGATAGCCCAACACGTCGCTGTCGCTGACGCGGATATGGCGCGGCAGATCCTCCGAGTCGCCAAACTGCATCAGCGCGCGTTTGGCCGCAAAGCGCGCCATGCGCTGATCGATACGGAAACAGTAATGGCGCAGCAGCGAACTGATGCTGTCGTTATACGCCCTGTATGCGTCGTCATACAGCGTGATGACGACTGGATAGCGTAGCGCCTCGATATCGACCGGCTTTTGCAGGTCGATTTCACGGTTGACAATCAGTTCCAGATTGCTGCTGATGACGGACAGCGGCAGTTCAACTGTATCGCGCATCTGTCCGAACTGTCCGGTCGACGTGACGGTATAGTCTCCTTCGGCCAGCTTGCCGAGATTGATCTCAACCGGCTCATATGCCGTACCGCTGCGCGTATAAGTTTTATCTACGCCGTCGCCGGTGACGCGTACCTCATAGCTGATCACATCGCCTGTTTTAACCGCTGTGCCGTGTCCTTGAATAAGCATTGTGACCTCGTCGCCCTCAATATATTTCGGGCTGAGAACCGGCTTGGTAAAAAACGGCAGCGTCGTAACCAGATTTGATTTTGACGCTCCGGCATATAGGTTATTGCCCATAGCCAGCGTTGTGATCCGCCAGGAGGTGATATTGTCCGGCAGTGTGAACGACAGGGACGCGCTGCCGTCCTGATCGCTTTGCAGCGGTTTAAAGAAGGCTGTATCACGGAAGTCGTCGCGGAAGATATCATATGCCTCCAGATTGTCGCCCGCGCCCTTTCCGCCGTCGCCGCTGTTGTTAAACGGGTTGATGTCGCCAGTCAGGGACGTATACTTATAAATATAATAATTATAAAAATTCATCTCCCCGTAAAGCGACGCCAGAATATCAAAGTATTGCTCGCGCAGAGCGAACACAGCCTCGTCGACGATGCTGACACACATCTGCGCTGATACCGGATTGCCGTTTTTGTCGCGCACCTTCGCTGACAGCGTCACCGTGTCGCCGGGCATATACGTTTCTTTGTCAAGCGCCGTTTCAATCTCCAGCGCAAGGCTCTCCTGGTTGATGCGGATATAACAGTTGGCGACCGCGTATACATCGTGTCCGTCAAAATATGCCGCCACGAGCAGGACACTGTTCGCGTGTTTTTGGTCCGGCGTCAGCGTAAGCGCCGTGTCCGCGCTGCCGCGCCCGATGATATCGTCCTGCACAAGCGTATAGATCATACGGCCGCCCTGTACCGGGATGCCGTCGCGCAGCAGCTCGAACTGGAGCGGCACGCCCACATCCGTCTCAACAAAGCTGCGTCCAAGATATTCCTCATACGTCTGGACCGGCTCCGGCTCGTCGCCGCGGTAAACATTGAACGTATATCCCTTCGGCGCGGTTTCATCCGTTCCTCTATAAGCACGCCGACGGCCGCCGCTGTAGGAGGCGCTGGCGCTGCTTGAGAGCGTATTACCGTCATGCACATACGATGCTGTGACGGAAACCCACCCATATTCTGACGGGTCGAACGCGCCGGCGGCGAGCAGCTCTGCCGTGCCAGCGCCGTCCTTCACCTCGACGGCGACGATGTTTTCTTCGTCCCATATGTGCCGGTCGGACGTATCATCCTCCCCCTGCTCACGCGGCATAAAGTAGCGCAAATCCGTCTCCACGGACAACTGCATGTCGACCGGATCGCCGATCAGAACGTCGTAAGCGTCATCATCATATGCATCGGCCAACCGCTGCGCCTGTTCGGCGTCCCTGACGCCTTCGAGCGTGACGCTGTTGGCAAGCACCTGCAGCCGCGCTCCATGCGCGTCAAACGTAACCTCCGGGCGCAGAATCACATTGCCCGGCGTGTAAATGTAGCTTCCCTGGTGGGAAACGGTTTCGCCGTCATTTGCGATCTTGATGTAATAATAGCCATAAGTCGGCCTCCAGGAATAGGCCGTCATATTCTCGCCGGCCTTGATCGCCGCATATGCAACGCCCTTTTCGTCGGTCGTCAGCTTCTGAATCGCCTCAAAATTGCCGCTCGTGGGGTTAAACACGCTGAATTCGATCGGATAATCCGGCAGCGGCGTACCGTCATAAAACGTGGGTGTGATGGTGATTGAAACAGTATCGCCCGAACGGTAAATCGGCTTGTCGACCGACGATGAAATCGTATACGCCGGCGTCACAAAATCCTTAATGTCGACCCATATGGTATCGATATGATGCGTCGTAACCGGATTGCCGCTGCTATCCTCCAGGTATGGCGGCGGCAGGAGCATACGGGCCGATATGCCATACTGCGAGCTGGCCACCTGTTCATATGAGAGCGAACCGGAAAACGTCCCGTCCGCGTTCAGCGAAACCGTCACGCGTTCGTCAAGGCCGCCTTCGTCAAATACCACCTCTACCTGGGTGGGCATAGCGCCCCGGTTCATACGGTACGGCTTGACATAGCCCCAGAAATTCACCGTATCCGTCGGCCGGTACAGCGCGCGGTCGAGGTAGAAAAATGAATAATACCTTTCCTCGGTCTGGCTGTCCCACCCAAGACACGCGGTCCGGTCGGTGTAAACCGCTTTTCCATCCGGGTCATAAATTGTGAAGATGCAGTCGCTGTCAGCGTCCAGTCCTCCCCAGGTTGGCGTTTTTGCAACGACCGTATGGCTGAACAGAGCCGTCCCGTCCGCTTCTGTCACGAAGCGCGCGACCTGTTCGCCTGCCTGCGTGAATACAACGGTATAACCGCCGAGCGCCTCGCCGGATGCGCAGTCGTTAAGCCAGATCAAATCGCTTTCACCGGCAGCCTGCAAATAGACGGCCGTTGTGGAAACCATAAACGGTTTCTCGATCACCACCGGTTCGCCGGTTTTCTGGTCCATCACCGAGCATCGGAACAGATAGTATCCCACGCCGGGATTGTCATAGGTCACGGATGCAAAGCCGTCGTCCAGATGTACCGTCCCGGTATCCCCGGCCTCGTCAGGCTGTGTGTCCGCGCCTGTCAATACCGCCTGATACGCCTCGACTCCCGTCAGCCTGAACAGCTCGGTTTTGGCGTCGACGCCCTGGCTCCATTCCGTTTTCACCTCAAATGTCAGCTCGATATCCGCGCCCGGCCGGAATAAGTTTGTATTGCCGTCCACAACTGAAATGGAAAATGCGCGCTGCTCGGTTGAAAACGGCAGACTGTGCAGCTTTCCCATCCGCGCGCCGTCCACCGATACAAGCGTACTGGCCAGCTCAACTGTATAATATGCGCCATAGTCGAGCATCTCATGCGGCGTAAGCAGTACGGCGCGCTCCTCATACGACACATCGCACGGTATGGCCGGCGCAATCTGATCGGGACCGGCCTCGCCCTGCCGCAGGAGCACGCGGCCGCGCGCGGACTCCGGAGATACCGGAGCATTGAATTCCACACGGACCGGCGCGTCGATCGCCGCGCCGCCGTATCCGGACTTCAGATCAAGCCATCCGCACAGTCCTGTGTTGGCCGTATACCGGCGCGCGTCCTCCTCCCCGCCATCCCTGTACGGCAGGATCAAATCGACCCAACTGTTTTTCTCCATGCCCTCAATATAAACGCGAAACGTCCCCTGCTCCTCCGTCACAGTGAATGGATGCGAAGGCGAAAGCTCCAGGCAGTTTTGCAGATATTCAAGCGTCAGGGGGATGTCGTCGTTGTTATTCCCAAACCATGACTGCGGTACGATCTCGACAAAGCCCTCGTCAAGCAGATGAATTGACGAGAAAACAGCCGCATCAATCGCCTCGTTCTCTGGATATTCAAAGTCATCGCCCGGCTGCGCGGAGGACGGCGCCATGCTTGAAGCAGGCGCGCCGGCCGGCTCGGCCGGCGCGCTTTGCCGTATCAGCGCCGCAACGCCGATCACAACAAACAGCGCCGCGGCCAGCAGCGCCGAATACCGCTTCTGCCAGCGGAACTTTTTCCCGCCCGACGGCCGCACAGCACCGGCATCCCCGCCTGAATTTGCGACCGGCTGCTCCGGTTTGGCGTCTTTTGGCACGGACGCTGTTTCCTGCGGCGTTTCCTGTCCTGCGTGTGTGTTTTCCTCCTCCGGGACCTGCTTTTCTCTTGCTTTCTCCTGCTCACTCATGGCTATGCCCCTTTCCCTACACTCTCCTGTGTGGGCAGCGACGCCTTTGGAAACAGCGTCAATACCCGTGTGCTGTCATTAAAGTGATATGTGACCGACCCGGTCGTTTCAATTTCAAACAGCAAGCCGCCTTCCGATGCGAGGCGCTGCATTTCCCTCAGGATATCGAACAGATGTTCATTGAATGCGTCACGCCAACGCGTATACTGTTCTGGATCTCCGTCCACCCTGATCTCCAGAAAGACTGGACGCTTTTCGTCCGTCAGCTCCCGCGTTGACAGCTGATCCGAAAACGCCCTTGCAATAGACGGCACAGGGTCCTGTCCGGCCTGTGCGTTCACAAAAAAACCGTTTTGTATATAATAATTGAACTGCCCTGTACCCGCCGGCGGCAATTTACCGTATGGCTCCGTGTCCGGGAAATGGTCGGACGCAAGCTCCCTTGGGTGTACCAGCAGATAGTCGTGAAACAAATATCCCTTCTCGTCGGGCACGTCATCCCAGGTAATATCCACATAATACCATCCATCCTCCAGCAGAACGGCATTCCAGGAATGCGCAATCCCCCGTCCGCTCATACCGGTGATATAGCAGCAGGCGATCCCCATCCGTTGCAACAAATACTGGTACGACCGGCTGTAGGCGTCGCATACGCCGCGCCCGCGTACAAGGCCACCGTAAACCGAACCGGCGTCCGCGTCCTGCACCCCTTGTTCATAAGTAATTCGTTGCAGCAGCGCGTCATGTACCGCAACGGCGATTTCAAAATCCGACCCGCCAATTCCCTCCAGCAATTGATCGGCGGCGCGCTCTATCTCCCGGCTGCGCGTCCTGGCCGCCTCGACAGTCAAACCGGCGCGCGGTTCCAGGATGCAGCAGGTAATGAGTCCGTCCGTATCCGGGTAAACACAGCGCGCCCAATCGTAAACGGGATGGTCATACAGCACGCTGTTCCATACACGTTTCAGAGTCTGCGCATCCAAGGGCACAGGCAGTTCCAGACGTTTTCCCGTATTCCATCCGCGCAGAGCGTCATCCAAAAGATCATACAACGCCAGCTCCTCGTCTTTCAGGCAGCTGCGTCCATAGAAAAACAAACCGCTTTGCGGACCGGCCGCATCCTGGGAACGCGCCGGCGCCGCAGAAAAAACGTCCGGACGCGGCGCAGCCGGAGCAGGCCGCCGCGCGGGAGTGGCACAGCAGCTCAGTATAAGCGCCGCGAACAGCACAGGCAGCAGCCTGACGGCTGCGGCGCGTCCTGTCACAAACAAAAGCAATTGCTTTTCCCGCCCCCTTCCTATATAATTGAAGTGTAAAAATGCGGAAGGAATCATGCATAATTGTGAAAATTTTTTTAACAATTGGATGCTTATTGATCTGTTTTGCCGGTTGCACAGGGGCCGGAAAAGCCGCGCCTGTTCTTTCAATGCCACCGGTGTCCTCCGCCGCATCCGCGCCGGTCACGGCCGCCGCTTCGGAGCCTGCTGCCATTGCTGCGCAAAAAGGCGCGCTCCCGCTGGAAAACGCCTACATTGCCGCGCGCGCCGACGAAATCGCTGCCGGTCTGCCGTGCGGTGAACCTGTGGAGGAAATTCGAGCCGCCTATTGCCACATCATCGAAAATACCTATTTCGCGGACCCTGTGGGGCTGGATTCCTGGCGGTGGCACAGCGTGCCCGGCACGCCTGCGCCGCCTTATGTGGAAAGCCGTGCGGTCAGCCCGCTTTGCTATGGCGTCGGTTCCTGTGAGGATTTTGCGGCAGCCTTGACCGTGCTGCTCAGCCGCATGGGATATCAGGCCGCATATGTTTCCGGTCTGACCCTTTCCGTCGACGGACGTTTCATCGACCATGCCTGGACGGTTGTACAGCTCGATGGCGTATGGTACCATCTGGACCCGCAGCTTGAACAAAATGTGATCCGGGACGGCCTTTTGACCTACCGTTATTTTCTCAAGGATGACAGCTATATGCTTGCCGACCACCGATGGGGGGAAAATTTAGCGGCCTATTGGAGTGGCGCGCTCACACCAGAACAATCCGAAACGCTCCTGCAAACGATCGGGAACGTCCCCGCCTGTCCCGAAAGCTATGCGCCCGCCCCAGCCCCGCATCAAATCGATCTGCCGGCGCGCCCCGATGCCGGTGCTCTGCAAAAGACTATCGACCGGCAACGGCAGGCTTTCATTGATGCATATGGACAGCCCGCGCCATGCGAACTGAACACCACGCCTCCTATTTATTCGTTTCTCCCGGAGGAAAACCGCTCCTGGTAATGGACAGAAAGGACCATCTGTTATGACTGCGCTCGATTTTTACGGTACGCTCGGCCCAGCCTGCTGCGGCACAGACACGCTATCAGACCTGTTTTCAGCCGGCATGACGGGCATGCGCCTCAACCTCTCGCACACCAACCTCGCCGACTGCGGCGCGTGGCTCGCAAACCTGCATGAAGCCGCCGCCCGCGCGCGCCTTTCACCGCAGCTGCTGATCGACCTGCGCGGCCCGGAGCTGCGCGTCGGGGAACTGCCCGCTCCGCTGCCGCTCATGGAAGGAACATGCGCCATACTCGCGGCCGATGACGAGGCCATGGATACCGGCACCATCCCGGTCCCGCCGCTTATTTTCTCAGCTCTGCGCGCCGGTCAGGAAATTCTGCTTGACGACGGCGCGCTTTTGCTGCGCGTCGATACGCCCGGTGATGGCCGCGTCCTCTGCACGGTTTTGCGCGGCGGCATTCTGCATCCGCGCAAAAGCATCGCGCTGCCGGGCGCGGCGCTGCGTCCGCCCACCCTGACGCAGAGTGATCTTGAAAACCTCTCCCGCGCAAACGCATACGGCGTTACAGGCGTCATGCTTCCATTCGTGCGCGATGAGCACGACCTTCTGACGCTGCGGCGCGCATTGCTCGACGCTGGCGCTCCTCAAATCGCCGTCTTTGCAAAGCTCGAAAACAAAGCCGGGCTTTCCGCTCTATCGCGTCTGCTCCCATATGCCGATCATATCGTCGTCGCACGCGGCGATCTTGGAAACGATATGCCCCTGTGGGAACTGCCCGCGGCGCAAAAGCGCGCGGCCGCAATTTGCCGCGCAGCCGGCAAACCGTTTATGGTCGTCACACAGCTTCTCCATTCGATGCAGCAAGCGGCTGTACCGACGCGTGCGGAGGTATGCGACATCTTTAACGCCGTACTCGACGGCGCTTCCTCATTGATGCTGACCGGCGAAACGGCTGTCGGCGCATATCCCGTGCAGGCGATGCGCTATCTGTGCGCCACAGCCAGAGAGGCGCTCCATTTCCAGAAAGGCTGACAAAACAACATACGGGCCGTGCTGTGGAAAGAGCTTTCACAGCACGGCCCGTTTTAATATTTCTCGCCGCTATAAATCTATTTAGTCGTCATAATCCTGATCCCATTTAATGATCGCACCAGTCACAGCATCGATATCAAAATCATACTCCCAGAAACCGTTGCGCAGCTCGACCTCATACTTCATACGGCCGTCGTCAAAATCCATCTCACATTTACGTACAACCGCGCCGGGCGCTTGGGCCATAGCGATCTGCTTTGCTTTCTCAAAACCGATATAACCGTTATTACCGCTCGGCATAGACGGGGTTGCTGCCGGTGTTGAGGAGCGCGATGACGCCGCAGCCGAAGCATTTGAAGAAGCTGCCGGCGTCGAAGCGGGATTTGCCCGCAGGAAGCTGCTCCAACTGTCGGCATGGGAATTGCTCCACAGCACTGTGCCATCCGCAGCATTCAAGGCAACATCATATTCCAACCCGTCCTTATAAACTTCAATCTCATAGATGTATGTCCCGCCCTCACGGTCCAGGTCAACGTCCGTTATAACGCCGCCCGGCACTTGCTTGAGCGCCGCTTCCGTCGCCTGCGTGTAGCTGATCAGAGTACGAACATCGTTGGCGGTCGGCTGCGTGCCAATCTGAATGTCGCGTTTAAGAACCGCTCCGGTCCCCGGATGCACGGTGATCTCGCCGTAATAACCGCTGGCAGTGAAACGGACGTCATATTCCATCAGTCCATCGTCATAATCAACCGTAACGGACTGAATTGTTGCGCCTGGATGCTCATCGGTCACGACCTTTTTGGCCTGCTCCTGCGTCAACGTGGCTGTGCGTGCGCCGCGGTCGTCGAGCAGCTCGCTGTCAAATGAAATCGCCTTCTGCGTGGCGCGGCTGACGTCGATTTCATACTTTTCAAGCTTTGCCTGATTATAAAATTTCACCTCATACCGGCCGTCATCGACCTCTGTCGTCACATACGCGCTGCCTGACGGCACGAGCTTTTCAGCAATTGCTTTGGCCTGCTGCGCCGTCAGAGCGGCGGCAAACGCCTGGATTGAAACAATGGACATTACGGCCGCCACGCTTAATATAGCTGCGGTCAATTTCTTTGTTGTCATATCGAACACCTCTCTATTTTCCTGCTTTCAATTCTTTTCTTCAGGGATTTGCTCCCTTCGATGGTTTTATCATACAAATGAAAAATTAAAACATGATTAAAGAAGTTTATCTTTTTGTTCAAATGGTATTGTAACTGTGAAAACGCTGCCCTGTCCATAAACGCTTTCCACAGTGATCGTACCGCCATGCACCTGCGCAATCCAACGCGCCATAGACAGCCCCAGTCCTGTTCCGGTACTGCTACGGGAAGCATCCGCCCTGAAAAAGCGGCTCCATATCTTTGGCAGATCCTCCTCGCGGATTCCGACGCCTGTGTCCGCTACACGCAGAACAGCACCGGTTTCCATGCGCCGCAGGCACACCTCGACACGTCCGCCTTTGCGGTTATAACGGATTGCGTTGGTTATCAGATTTGTCAGCAGACGCATCAGAAGCGTTTGATCTCCCGTCAGCATAATGTCAGGCTCTAACTGCATTTCCAGCGCAATGCCCTGGGACTGCGCCGTATCCTCCATCTCGAGCAAAACCATTTCACACAATTCGCTTAAATTCAGCCGCTCCCAACTTGGTTCAAACTTTCCGTTTTCAGCGCGCGCAAGCAGCAGCAGCTGTGAGATAATCGCGGACATCCGCCGTGCCTGCCGCAGGACGACGCCAAGACTCTCCCTGCGCTCCGCCTCGTCCACAGCGTCAGACAGCGCATATTCACATTGAGAAATGATTACGGCTGTCGGTGTGCGCAGCTCATGCGACGCGTCGGACGAAAACTGTCTTTCTGTTTCAAACGACGCCTGAAGGCGCGCAAGCATGGAATTGATTGTACATCCAAGCCGTGAAAGCTCATCGCCGGATCCATCATCCGGCACACGCAGTGAAAGATCGCTTCCGGAGGAAATAGCCTGAGCAGTCTCGGCCATTTTGCCGACCGGGAAAAACGCGCGTCTGGTGATCAACCACCCGCCGAGTGCCGCAACTGCAATAAAAATCGGCACGCCGATCAGCGCAAGCAAAATCATCCCGTGCACTGTGGCTGTGGAGCCAGACAATGAAACGACGCCCCGTACCCAAAAGCCTGTTCCATCCTGAATCGCAAAGAGATCGTGCACCATCCATGTTTCACGGCCGTTGCTGACTGTCTTGACTGCCTGATCCTCCAGAATCGAATCGACTTGAAGTCCGCGGTTGACACGTGGAGCAAGCAGGCGGCCGCTTGTATCGTAGAAGAAAACGGACACGCCTTCGCTGTAAAAGTCAATTTTCTCGTCGTCAAGCTCTCCATCGTCAAAATGCGCCTGCTTAACGGCGTCGGATACAACATCGAGCAGCGCGTCGCGCGTCTGGCGCAAAAGCATTTGATCGGAAAAGGACAGCAGATAGACAACGCCCAGCCCCAACAGCACCACAAGCAGCCCTGTGTACCACAGTGTTACGCGCGCCCGGATCGATATGCGTTTCATGGCGTCTGGCGGATCGTATATCCGACGCCGCGCACCGTCTGAATCAGTTTCTTTTCAAATGGATCATCGATCTTTCGCCGCAGATAACGCACATAAACATCAACAATATTGCTTCCGCCCTCAAAATCGTAGTCCCAAACATGGCTTTCCAATTGTGCACGAGAGAGCACCACGCCCTTGTTGCGCAGCAGATATTCTAAAATTGCATACTCCTTGGAAGAAAGCGTAATCTCCTGGCCCGCGCGGCGGACCGTGCGGGTTGAAAGCTCCATGGTCAGATCTTCCGCCGTCAGCACAACTGCTTTATCCGACGAGCTGCGCCTCAGCAGCACGCGAATGCGTGCAAGCAGCTCGTCAAATGCAAATGGTTTCGTCAGATAATCATCAGCCCCCGCATCAAGCCCTGACACTCGATCTCCGACTGCATCGAGCGCCGTCAGCAGCAGAACAGGCAACGTTCTGCCGGCCGCCCGCAGTCCGCGCAGGATCGAAAGTCCATCGCGTCCAGGCATCATAATGTCGAGAATCGCCAGATCGTATGGTGTCTGCTCTAAATAGTAAGCGGCGTCATCGCCGTTGTCACAGCCGTCCACCGCGTATCCTTGTGCTTTGAGCCGTTTGACTGTGATATCCAGCAGCTCCCGTTCATCATCCGCAACTAAAATTCTCATCCGGCATTCCCCCTTTTCTTTTTCTGCTTATTTTATGAGAATATCATTAAAATCAAATGAAAGCAACATATATGCATTACTTTTTCCATTTTAATGTTTCTTTCATAATTGACCTGTAAAGTAAGCCCATCAAATGATTTTTGCTCCAAACGGAATATCTATTTTTTAAACAGGAGGACGATTCATTATGAAAAAAATTTCTTTTGCTCTTATACTCTGCCTTTGTGCCGGTTTGTCCGCATGTGCTTCGTCGCAGCCTGCACAGGGCGTCGCAACCACATCCCAGATGACACAGCCTATCGTCACGGACAACGGCCTGAATACAGCTTCCAGCGGCGCCGCTGCATCCTCCTCCCAGTCAGGTACAGCGCCGGGTACGGCAAGCACTCCGGCATCCTCCGCGGAACTGGAGGATATCCTAAAGCAATATTATGATACCAAGGCTGAAGTCAGCGCGCTGTCTGTCGACCTTGCAATTCTGGACGCTGATTTCCGAATCGGCAAAATTGAATCCGCTGCTTTTCAGGAGCAAAAGGCAGCTCTGTTGACAAAAAGGGCGGAACTGGAGTTTAATGAGGAAATGCTTGAGCATCAGGCTGAAATGATGATCCCATATACAATGCCTGATCTTGCAAACGCGGATATAAACGAACTGTTTAATCAGTATCACGAAGCGAAGGTCGCCGAAGACGCCGCCGATCTGGAAGGAAATATGCTTATGGAACAGTACCGTTCGGGTCAGATCAACCGTGAAGAATTTGTCAGCCAGATGGCAGTCTTGGAACGGGAGGCCGACGAAGCCGACAGGCGCGCTGATATTTTAGAGGATACACTAGAGATGCTCGGTTTTGATGATTGATTAAGAGCTTCTTTTTCTGAAATAATTTTACAAGTCTTTGTGTAAATTTCCATTTACAAACCGCCCCCATTCGTCTACAATGGTAACGAAGGGGGCGGACTTATGGTCATTTTTTCTTGGGAGCCAAAGCTCGAATTGGGGATCGAGCTGCTTGACCGTCAGCACCGGGAGTTGATCAAGGCGATCAATGCTTTTTTCATCAGTTATAAATGCCGTGATGATATCCAAAAGGTCAGTGAATGTCTCGATTTTTTGAACCATTACACCCTCTACCATTTCCAGGCGGAGGAGGCGTTCCAGGTGCGGTACGATTATCCGCTTTATCGCGATCATCAGGCCAAGCATAACTATCTGGGCACGCAGCTGAAATTTCACAGCACCGCGCTTGAAGCTTCCCGCTTCGCTCCGGAAAAGATGGACGACTTCCACAAATATTTGCAGACGTGGATTTTGGAACATCTTTTGGAGGACGATTTGAAATTTGCAGAATTTGTGAAGGAAGCGGGTATGCAGCACGCTTTAAAAGATGAATAAAAAAGGAGCCGGTTAAAACCGGCTCCTTTTTTATTCAGGCATATGTATCGAGCAAGTGGTCCGACGGCGGCATTGCGGACTCCATCGACTGAATCATCTGCGCGCCGCTGAGTTCCGTCATCTGCATCGCATCGCTTAAGAGCGCAACTGCGACGCCCTGCTGCACCTGACTCATATGGTAAACGATGCTCGCCGCGCTGATCGCGTTGATATCCATCATGATCCCTCCCTACTTGACTTCATTATAGAACATGATTATGAAAATTGCAAGACAATTCCATATGCTATCAGGAAAATGGATTCATAGACTCGTCGAATGCCACCGATCCATTGATTCCCGTTCCAATTTCAATATCCGGCTTTACGGCTTCCCCATGAAAATCCGTGCCTCCGGTTATAAGCAGACGGTATTTCTCGGCAAGCGTCAGATAGTACGATCTTCGTTCAGGCGAATGTGTGCTGTAATAGCATTCCAAGCCGTCAAGCCCCTGTTCTGCAAGCGTGCCTACAAAGCGGTCCAGCGCATCGTCCTCCAATTTTAACTGAATCGGATGCGCCAGCACCGCAACGCCTCCCGCACGGTGAATCAATGCGATTCCATGCTCAGGCGAAATCTTGGGCCGCTCTATCCGATCAAATTCCGGCGTGCCTAAATAGAGATCAAAGGCTGCGCGCACATCGCGAACATATCCCGCTTTGACCATTGCCCGTGCGAAATGCGGCCGCGCGATCAAGCCGCCGCCGGCCTGCATTTCCACTTCCTCCAGGGACAAGGGCATCCCTTTTTCACGCAGATA
>ERZ808044.854-NODE-854-length-23700-cov-12.123016_pt1 | contig 23700 bp, 20 predicted proteins | sample MGYA00380195_ERZ808044 | MGnify/ENA primary metagenome ERZ808044 (study PRJEB31490, sample SAMN06133423) | mouse gut metagenome | isolation source: Z7_2 | host: mice | place: China: Chengdu | collected 2015-05 ...
GTGTCCATGATATATGCAACTGTCGGTTAGTGATATTGTAATGAAGCGAGACCAACACATTTATTGACTAACACCAAATATATAAAGGAGTGTGTTCTGGAGGTTACTACAGGATATGAAGAGGTAAGATTTGAAGAATAATATCGGCAATATCAAACAATTTTTTGAGATTCTTTGTGAGGCGTTTCCGCAGGGCGATATCAGAATAACAGGTCCAAGTGGGAATATCATTGCAAAACAGGAGTATTTTACGGATATACAAGAAGATGATGAATATTACAGAATTTCCAAAACTCTTACATTAGACCGTCAGCTTTTTATGATAGTCAGTGCAGATGAGTATAAGAATAAGGAAGAAGTGGAGAAGATGCTGGACGGTCTTCTTGGTATGGCGGATTTCCGTTATAAAGGTTTGAAAAGAAGAGAGTTCGAAGACAATGAAGAAAAAAGGCTTTTGAGGATACTTCTCTATGCAGATTCGATGGAGATGCGTATATATGCCGTTCTTCTGGCGGAAAAACTAAAAAAAGAGATGGCGCTTGACCGCGTTGTATGTGTGGTTGAGAGCCAATATGGAGAGACGGACGGCGTGATGGAGCTTATTAAGCGCTACAGAAAAACATCGCCGCAGGATATCTGTGAGTCTGTTGAGGAAGGAAGAATTATTCTATGCAAATACATTCCCGATTCCACGAAGACGGTAAAGAGTCAGTGTAATGAATATTTCAGAGAGATCAGAAGATTTGTAGCAGAAAAATACGGGTGTGTTCCGCAGATTTATATCGGTACGGTGGTAAAACAGGCAGAAGAATACAGATTCAGCCTGAATGCCGCGCTGACGACAAAAAGGGCGGTCGGTGAGAGAATGCAGAAAGACAGGATACAGCAGGACATATGTTATGCTGAGGATTATCTGGTCGAATACACTTTTTATAATACCGGACAGGAGACCCTTGCACACTTCCTGGAGATATACACAGAAAAATTAATGAAGGAACCCGAATTACTAAAGACGGCACAGCTGCTCTTGGAGAGTGGGATGAACATCTCACGCGCATCGAAGAGCGGTTATGTCCACAGGAATACGATGATGCTGCATGTGAAAAAGCTGTGCAGAATTCTGAAGATTGACCCTATGGCTTCGGATGGAGATAAGTTTTTGCTTATGCTGATCTGTGAATATTATCGAAGCAGAAATCTGTGATATGTGTTTTGTGCACTGTTTTATGCATTGTTATTGTTTGGCTATGATATTTAAAATTCCCGTTGTTTTTGTGTAAAATATATACATAAACAACGGGAGTTTTTTTAAATAATTGTCAAAAAGGTACAAATACTAAAAGCGATTATTTGAGAAAACGATCGAAAACAAAAATCAATAGGAGGGAAAAATAATGAAAAAAAGACTGGCAGTGATTACAGCGCTTCTGTTAACGGCAGGTATGGTATTAAGCGGATGCGGCGGACAGACAGCATCTACGGAGGGCGGCACAACTGCAAAGGACGAGAGCGGCGGCAGTGATTCGGGGCAATCAAAAGACGCGATGGTTCTTCGCCTGGGGCATGTAGTCGCCGACGGCAATTCGCTTGACAAAGGACTTGACAAGTTCGCAGAACTGGTGGAAGAAAAATCGGGCGGATCGCTTATGATCGAGGTGTATCCGAATTCGGAGCTGGGTGACAATACGGCGATGGCGGAGCAGCTTCAGATGGGAACACTTGATTTGATGGCACCGTCTACGGCGGCACTCAGCGGTTTCACGTCTGCAATGTCGGTATTCGATGTTCCGTACTTATTTAAGAATGAAGCGGCAGCGGAAGAGATACTGGACGGAGAGATTGGGCAGGATGTGGCCAAGGCCCTGGAGAGCTCAGGATTCCATGTATTGTCATATATGACTCAGGGATGGAGAAATCTTACCTGCAATAAAGAAGTAACCGCCCCGGCAGATATGAAGGGCATCAAGATCCGCACGATGGACAGCCAGTATCATATGCAGCATTTTAACGCGTTTGGCGCGTCGGCTACGCCGATGGCGATGTCGGAAGTGTATACGGCGCTGCAGCAGGGAACGATAGATGCACAGGAGAATCCATATACGAATATTGTAAATTCTCGTTTTTATGAAGTTCAGGATTATGTGGTGGAGACACAGCACATCTACGACGCAGACCCTCTGATGGTCTCAACCATTACCTGGGAGAAGCTTTCGGATGATCAGAAATCGGTGTTGGAAGAGGCTGCAGTGGAAGCGACCGCATGGGAAAGAGAAGAAGTGTTGAAGGACGTCGAGAAGGACAAGCAGACGATTATTGATTCCGGCACAAAGATCATCGAACTTACAGATGACCAGAGGGCGGCTTTCCGTGAAGCGGCACAGGAAGTATATGATTCTTTTGAGGCTGCGGATTCTGGCAATGCAGATCTGATTGCGCAGATCGAGGAAGTTAACGATAAGAATTAAGGGACTTTGGACGGCTGGCACATAAGCAATTAAGAATAGCGAAAAGAATAGGGGGATATGTACATATTCCCCTGTTCCGATTATGAAAGGAGAGTTGGCATGGGGAAGAAAGCTCCTTGGTATGATAAGATAGAGAAAGCGATTATTATCGTGCTGTTTGTGATCATGACAATCATTTTGTTTGTGAATGTTGTGACGAGATTTGGTTTTGGTTATACTGCTTCCTGGACGGAACAGGCGGCCCGTATCTTATTTACCTGGATGACATTTTGCGGGGTAAGCCTGGCAGGACTTGAAGGAGCACACCTTCAGGTTACGGTCATAACCATGATTCTGGGAGAGAAAAAAGGCAGGATTGCATTTGTGGTTGGAGACGTTATCTGTGTGATATTCGGTCTGTTTCTCAGTTACAAGATATTTGCCGTGATGCGCAATACAATGCTGACGAATCAGACATTTCCGGCGATTCCATGGCTTCCGACCTGGGTATTATATCTGGCAGGCGTACTGGGAACGTTAGGATTCTCTGCCCGCATTATTGAGAGAGAAGTCCGCAGTATCCGCGGGGCGAAGAAGGAGGTGGAAGCGTCATGATTGCAGTACTTATTGTCACATTACTCGTTCTGTTGTTTCTGACGGTGCCGATCTTTGCGGCTCTTGCGCTCTCGGCGCTGGTTGTGTTTGCAATCTATTTCCCGGGGCAGGGCATGGATCTTATGCTTGCACAGTCGATGGTGAAGAGCTGTGATTCGTTCCCGCTGATGGCGATTCCGTTCTTCATGCTGGTCGGCACCCTGATGTCCAAGGGAGGACTGGCAAAGAAACTGGTTGATATTGCGGAAGCATTCACAGGGAATTCTGCAGGAGGGCTTGGCACGGCGGCGATTGTTGCAAGTATGCTGTTTGCGGCTATATCCGGTTCCGGTCCGGCGACTGCGGCGGCGATCGGCGGGATTATGATTCCGGCGATGGTAAAGCAGGGATACGGAAAAGAATATTCGGCTTCTCTGCTTGCGGCAGGTTCCACCATCGGCCCGGTCATTCCGCCGAGCATCCCGATGATTATGTTCGCGGTGACGATCGGCTGTTCGACGACGACCCTGTTCATGGCAGGCGTTATTCCGGGAATTTTGATGGGAGTAGGTCTGATCGTTTATAACAAATGGATTTCAAAAAAGAATAATTACAGAGGCGAAGAGTTATCCGAGACGAAGAATTCCAAAGCAAAGACCATCAAAGAAGGCATCTGGGCGCTGCTCATGCCGGTTATCGTGCTTGGAGGCATTTATTCTGGTGTGTTTACTCCAACGGAGTCTGCCGTAGTCGGTGTTGTTTATTCCCTGGCTGTCAGCAAATTTGTCTACCATACACTTACCTGGCAAGGGCTGAAAGAATCACTGGTTGACGCTGCGATCACTTCGGCTACGATTATGATCCTGTTCGGCGGTGCAAATACATTCGGCAGGATTCTTACATTGGGAGATATCCCTGCTACGATTGCAAGCGGAATATTGTCTGTGACGAGCAGCAAGATCGTTATCATGATTCTGATTAACCTGATCCTTCTGGTAGTCGGTATGTTTATTGACACGAATTCAAGCGTGATCTTATTTGCGCCGATTGTAGTTCCGCTGCTCACGCAGCTGGGGTACCATGAGATTTTTATAGGTGTTATGATGGTTGTAAACCTTTGTATCGGTATGCTGACGCCTCCGCTTGGCCCCAATCTGTTTATTACTATGAGGATCGGGGGAGTGTCGCTTGAAAAGACGCTTCCCAGCGCATTGGCAACGATAGCGATTCTTTATATCGTGTTGGCGGTTATGATTGTATTCCCGGAACTGGTACTGTGCCTGCCAAGGCTGCTGGGAATGATCTAGTATATAAGAATTAGGAGATAGTATGATGTATATTGCTACGGAATTAGATGTTAATGGACGGCTTTTAAGAGGAAATGTAAGAATGCCGGATAAAGAAGGCAGATTTCCCGCGATTATTTTTTTACATGGTTTCACGGTATGGAAGACGGGGCCGCAGAGATTATATGAGGAATTTGCCAGAGAGGCGGTAAAAGCAGGGTTCTGTGTGATCCGGTTTGATTTTTACGGAACCGGGGAAAGTGACGGGGACTTTCATGAGATGACGATTGGAAGCGAGATGAATGAGACAGAGGCAATCTATCGGTGGGCGGCCGGACAGGATTATGTGGACAGCCAAAATATATTTCTGGGAGGGCACAGCATGGGTGCGCTGATTGCGGTTTTAGAAGCGCCGAAGCTTCGCCCGGCAGGCATATTCGGATGGGCAACAGCGCTCACGATGCCTTATCAGGCGGGACAGAGGACGAGAAATATGAACGGTCCGACAGAGCGGGGATGGGATATTGACGGGCTTGAGTTATCCAGGGAATTCATGGAAGAAGCCTGCCGGATGAATTTCCAGGAGATGGCAAAAGGCTATCAGGGACCTGTGCTGTTGATCCATGGTACGAAAGACGTGGATATTCCGGTCGAAAGTTCTTATGTACTGAAGCAAATCTATGGGGATTGCTGTGAGCTTATGACCATTGAAGGTGCAAACCACCGTTTTCTTTCGCTTAAGTGGAAACATGAGGTGTATGATAAGACAATCACATTTATAAGAAATCATCTGAATTGATACTATTTGCGGAGCCGCGCACCTTGCTGTGCGGCATCCGGGCCAATAAAGGAGGGAAAGTTTTATGGAGATAAAAATTCCTTACGGCACGGCATATCAGAAGCTTGAGATAAAAGAGTGCCAGGTCATAGAGTCTGATATTCAGAATCTTAAGGCCTGTGCGGATGGGCATGAAGCGGTAAAAACCGCTATGAAAACTCCGTACGGCGGGATTACGCTTAAGGAAATGGCAGCCGGCAAAAAAAGGACAGTATTGATTATCAGCGATCACACAAGGCCCGTACCAAGCAAATATATTGTTCCGCATATGTTGTCTGAGATAAGGGAGGGAAATCCGGATATGGATATCACTCTGCTTGTGGCAACCGGATGTCACCGGGGAACGACGGCAGATGAGCTTAAGGAGAAGCTTGGGGAAGATATTGCGGCACGTGAGAAAATCATAGTCCATGACTGTGACTCATCCCCGTTGTCGGACATTGGAAAATTGCCGTCCGGTGCAAGGCTTGTGGTCAATTCATTGGTGAAGGAGGCAGACCTGGTGGTAGCGGAAGGATTTATTGAGCCGCATTTTTTTGCCGGGTTTTCCGGAGGAAGAAAGAGTATCTTGCCGGGAGTTTGCAGCAGGATTACGGTTCTGGGAAATCATTGTTCGAAATTTATTGATCATAATCTTGCATGTATGGGTATACTAGAAGGGAATCCCATTAACCGCGATATGGAAGCGGCGGCGGCCATGGCTGGCCTGGCGTATATTGTCAATGTTGTTATTAATGAAGATAAGCAGATCGTTGCCGCATTTGCAGGCGAGCCGATAAAGGCGCACCGCGCGGGATGTGAATATCTGGCCGGATACTGCACGGTCCGTTTAGACAGACCCGGAGATATCGTGATCACGTCGAATGGCGGAGCCCCTTTAGACCAGAATGTATATCAGGCGGTAAAGGGTATCACGACGGCAGATCTGGCTGCAGCAGAGGGAGCCGTTATCATTATGTGTGCAGAATGTGCGGACGGTATCGGCGGAGACGTATTTTACCAGGCGTTAAAGGAGTGTGAGGGTGTCTCGGCGCTGCTTAAGAGAATCCGGGAAGTGCCGATGGATGAGACAGTGCCGGATCAGTGGCAGTACCAGATTCTTGCCAGGATTATGGAGAAGCATCCGATTATTTTTGTGACCAGATCTGATCTGCGTTCAGAGATAACGGATATGAAGTTTGAGTATGCAGATTCGCTGGAACATGCATTTGCACGGGCGAAAGAGATAAAAGGAGAAAATGCTGCTGTTACAGTCATTCCTAACGGTGTGTCGATTGTGGTTGAGAAAAAATCCGGCAGCAGGAGATGAATGAAAAAATATATCGCAAAACATCATGTGTTTTGTGGTATATTTTTTATATCAGTCAAAGGGCAGAGGAGGGATGTGATGAAGGAGCTTGCGGACATTTTTAAACAGGCGGCAAGGACGCTTGCGAAGGATACGGATATACCAGTATGTATTATAGATATAAAGAGAGGGCTCTTCGAAAGTAGTAATAAAGACCTTCAGGAGATCTGGAAGGAAGAAATCCAAAATATTCAAAACGGCCTTTCGATTGATTGTGAGCCAAAGAAGAGTCGGGTCTGTATGTTCGAGTGTGTGCTGCCGGATGAAATGGTATGTGTTGTTTTGACAGATCATGAGCATTACAGATACAGGCCATATATCACGGCTTTGCTTCATGCGGCCTTTGATTTCTTTTATAAACGGAAAGAGGACAGGGCAGAACTGTCCAGGCGGAGACTGCTTGCCAGTCAGTTATTCGGGGGCGGCCGGCTGGATTTTGAGATTGATTCGAATTTTGTGGCGATTAAGTGTAAAAAGGATATTCCAAGATGCGCGGTTCTTCTAAGCATCAGCCTTTTGAAGGATGATGCAGAGACCGGCGAGATTACAGATATGATAGAAAAATGGGGAATGGACAGCGGTTTGCTGACAAAGGAAGATATCTGTGGTTTTGTCAATGACAGTATTGTTATATTTAAGTCGGTTGGAAGTCTTTTTTATCGGGATTACAGTGAAAAGGTTGAACAGATGAGCCGGGCAGTGATCAGGTATATTGCAGAACAGCTTGATTATTATGCTGTAAAGAATGCATTTATCGGAAGCGCGTATTCCCATGCAAATCAACTGTACAAAAGCTATGAAGAGGCAAAATATCTGTATTCTAATTTTGATTATTACGGACAATATAAGAAGACCTGTTACTATATCAATGATTATATTTTTGAATATCTGTATTCAGAGCTCAACATAAGAGAGCAGGAAAATATGATCCGGGATTTTAAGATAAGAGCCGAGCAATCGGAAATCATTCGTTCTCTTATGATGCCTATGGCAATTCACAATATGAGCCCAAAGATGTGCGCAAAAGCTCTGGGGATTCATATCAATACGATGCAGCAGCGGCTGAAAAAGATGAAGGAGAAGACGGGCATAGATCCGCTTCATGATGTCAGGAGCCGTGCACTGATCCATATCTATGCGGTACAGAATAATAAGAAAACAATCTGGAATGCAGGGGTGATCGTTCAGCCGGGCAGTGTTCTGTTTCAGGGGTTATGCAATCTGTCGGAAATATTAAATGAGAAGAGTAAGGGAACTTTTAGGTTGAATATTCATACTGTAGCCACATCAGGAGATAATTTCCGGTTGTTCGGTCTTCTGCGGGAGAGAGACCTTGATATGGCTGTCGGGTCCACGATTGCGCTTCGTCAGCTTGCCGGGCCTAAGATCTCTGTTCTGCAGTATCCGTTTTTATTTAATTCGGAGGAGGAGGCAAGATATGTTCTTCAGAATCTGGTGCTTCCCGAGATTCAGAGCAGCTTAAGCGAAGTGGAAGTGATATGTTTTGACATTTGGTCTATGGGCTGGCGTTATCTGACATCGAAGAATGCGCAGGTCAGGGTTCCGGAGGATATGAAGGGACGAAGAATCCGTATCCTTGCTTCGGATGATATCAAGACATATTTTGAGGAGATGGGCGCTGTGCCGGTGCAGATCTATTACAACAATATCCGCGAGGCCCTGGCATCGGATATGATCGAGTGCCAGGAGAACCCTTACAATAATATCTGGAATATGAGAATCTATGAATATCAGAAGTATATTACCGAGATCAAGATGTTTTACAGTATGGAGGCGTGCTGTGTTGCCAGGCAGTCGTGGAGTGAGTTAGAAAGATCAAAACAGAATATGCTCAAGGAAGCCATTCAGGAAAACAGCAAATGGGTGGTAAAGCAGCAAAAAGAAGTGAATCAGCTTGCCAGGAGCAGACTGATAAAAGAAGGGCTTGAGGTGATCGTGCCCACAAAAGAGGAGGTTGAGATGTGGAAGAAGAAAAGCCGTTCAATCTATGAGAAAACAAAATACAGGGATTTTCTGAGTAAAATCCAGGATATGAAGTCACGTTATATACAGGCAATTTTATCGTAGGAGGCAGCAGTTATGAAGATTGTAGTTGCAATTGATTCATTTAAAGGAAGCTTAAGTTCTATAGAGGTAGGTAATGCGGCAAAAAAAGGAATAGAAAGGGCGGGCTTCTGTGCAGATGTGATTGTAAAGCCCCTGGCAGACGGCGGAGAAGGAACTACGGAAGCACTGGTAGAGGGTCTGGGCGGAAAATATGTGTCTGCGGCCGTTACAGGTCCGCTGGGAGAAAGCGTCAATGCGGTGTACGGTATTCTGAAGGATCAGAGAACGGCTGTGATGGAGATGGCTAGGGCTGCGGGAATTATGCTGGTAAACCATGCTGATCTGGATCCTTCTAAGGCGACAACGTACGGTGTCGGAGAGATGATATTGGATGCCGCAGGACGCGGGTGCCGGGAGTTTATCATCGGTATCGGCGGAAGTGCGACAACTGACGGCGGAGTCGGAATGCTGCAGGCGCTGGGATTTGACATTACAGATGAGAAGGGTGAGCCCGTCAGGCCGGGAATCAGGGATCTGGACCGTATTGCAGAGATCTCGGCAAAGAATGTACCGGAAGTGCTGAAGGAGTGCCGCTTCAGTATTGCCTGTGATGTAGAGAATCCGTTGTGCGGGGAGAACGGAGCGGTCTGGGTGTACGGACCTCAGAAAGGAGTCCGGGAAGGAGAAAAGCATATCCTCGATCAGAAAATGAAGCATTTCGCGGACAAGACGCAGGAATACACAGGAGCGGATCACAGGACGGCGCCGGGAGCGGGTGCTGCAGGCGGGCTTGGATTTGCCTTTTTAAGCTACCTTCCGAATGTGGAGTTAAAGTCTGGTATTGACATCGTACTGGAGGCGGTTGGGCTTGAACAGGAATTAAAGGATGCGGATTATGTGATTACCGGGGAAGGCCGCCTGGATCACCAGACGGCCATGGGAAAGGCGCCTGTAGGGGTTGCGCGGCTTGCAAAAAAATATGGCGTAAAGGTGTTCGCATTTGCCGGAAGCGTAAGCCGGGACGCGTCGAAGTGTAATTCGGCGGGAATTGACGCGTTTTTCCCGATCGTGCGGGGAGTTACCACGCTGGATGAAGCGATGAACCCCAAAAACGCGAAAGAAAATATGATGCTGTCTGTGGAACAGGTGTTCAGGGCAGTTGGTATACCTGCCGCTCTGTGACAAAATCACAGAAATTTGCCTTGGATGCGGATATGACGCATACAATTTATCCGATGGATTCCGCTTCTATGACGCGGTGAAGAATGACCGGTGTCTCATTGAATCGGCAACGGCTTGCGGCATGGATCGGTAAATTCGGTTGTTTCCAATTGCAAAATCGGTTATACTTTTCATATAGCTGGAATCCAATTTTGAAGGAGGAATTGCAATGTATAAGAATATTGAAAAACAGAAAAGCCTGAAGCTTAAGGAGATGGTGGATTACCAAAAGGGGCAGGTTGTCAGCAGAACACTGGTGCAGAATTCATCTGTCAGCATGACGATCTTCTCCTTTGATAAGGGGGAAGAGATCTCAACTCACGCGTCCGGCGGAGATGCGATGGTTACGGTACTGGAAGGCAAGGGAAGATTCACGGTTGGCGGTGAGGTGTTTATCCTGGAAGAGGGAGAGACCCTGATTATGCCTAAGGATGTTCCGCATGCCGTATACGGTGAGGAATGTTTTAAGATGCAGCTTACGGTCTCTTTTTAAAGAAGTCAGATGCACATGCAGGCACGTCCGTCTGGTTCGCTGCCTGCGGGAATAAAAGCTTTACAAATAAAATCCACTGTACGAATCTTCTGTTCAGTACAGTGGACTTTAAAATTCTGTATCCATTGGACGATACCTCATCTTTCTTAAATATTATAATTCATTCCCTAAATAAAAATTATGTTTTTGGTGGTCTGTCCTCCTTTTCTTTTGTTGTTATTATAATATCGCATAAAAGAGAAAATGTCAAGTGAAAATCAGAGAAAAATTACAAAAAATCATAAAAAACTGATAAATTGATAGAAATGGAGAAAAAGTTATGATATTATATCATGGTAGCAATTTATGCTATTCATTGAGGAGGTATAAGGACTATGAATGAGACATTTTTGGAAAATATTTTGAGCGAGATATCCGTATCCGGGTGTGAGGAGCCGGTGCAGGAGGTTGTAAAATCTTATATGAAGGATTATGCGGACGAGATACGGGAAGATGAGATTGGAGACGTGGTCTGTGTTCTGAATCCAGAGAGCAGTACAAGGATTATGCTGTCCGCTCATGCAGATGAGATCGGGGCGGTAGTCTCCAATGTGACAGAAAACGGACGGATTCAGGTCGTAAGCCGCGGAGGGATCATCCCCTTCACGTATCCGGGACAGCAGATCCAGATACGCACGAAAGAGGGGATGGTATACGGTGTCGTTGAGGCGAGGCGGGAATTATTCGGCAACAAGGAACTGAAGGCGAAGGATTTTCTGGTGGATATCGGTGCAGGAACGAAGGAAGAGGCGCTTTCGCAGATATCTCTTGGAGATGCGGCAGTGTTGGATACTCACATCCGAAGGATGATGAACGGAAGGCTGACGGCCCGCGCACTGGATGACAGGATTGGCGTATTCATCATTATGGAGGCGCTTAGAAGAGCGAAGGAGAAAGGATGCAGTGCAGGCGTGTATGCGGCGGCGACTGTCGGCGAAGAGACGACAAAGAACGGGGCATACTGGTGCAGTGCACGGATCAGGCCCGATCTGGCGGTTGTTGTAGATGTTACCTATTGCAGTGACTACGGCGATAAAGAGACGGCAGAGGCGGGAACGGTTGTGCTTGGAGGCGGACCGGTTCTGTGCAACAGTCCGACCGTGGCGAAGAGACTGAATGACAGGATGAGATCCTGTGCCGCAGATATGCAGATTCCGGTTCAGACAGAAGCTTCGGACGGATTCACCTGTACGGACGGAGACCGGATACATTTTTCAGGCGAGGGTGTCCTGCAGGTGCTGGTGTCCGTACCGCTCAGGTACATGCATACACCGGCGGAGGTTGCGGATCTTAAGGATGTGGAAGGATGCATAGAGCTGATCGCGGAATTCCTGTGCCGGCAGACGGTCTGAAAATTAAAAATTCTCTGTCATGGCTCTTATCAGGAGTGATTCTATGTATGTAAAACCTGAGGCGCCGATCAGAAGCGTAAAGATCAGGACGAACATCAGTGTCTGGACAGAGAAGAGGCAGAGAAACAATACAGGTATATTCAGTGCGGCGAGCATCAGGAACAATCCGGGCTTTTCCTGGACAACGTGCAGGATCTGCCGGGCGGTCTCTGTGTGTGTATAATGAAATCTTGCAAGGAACGGAAAGTAGAACAGAGCATATACACCAAGCAGGATCAGAAATATCAGCGAGAGAACTCCTGTTATCAAAAACAGGAGTTCCGTGCTTCGAAGCGCCAGAATGACATTAAAGGAAAATAACGTTCCCGCAGTGATAAACAGTAAGAAAGAGATGGATGCCGGTTTTAGATTATGCCGGAATGCATGGAAATACTCTCTGATAATATAGGATTCTTCGTTTTTTACCAGCTTCAGATTCACTGCAAAGAGTGCCGTCACTGATGCGCCGATGGTGACGAGAGGCAGCGAGGTAAGGACGAAGAGAAGATTCAAAAGCAGCAGTTCAAATATTCTTGAAAACATATCTATTATTTTTATTTCGTGATTCATGAAAAACCTCCAAATGTTTTTATTTGGTAAAATTTTACCAATCTTTTTCTTCCTGATTTATATTTTATCAAATTTCGGGCATAGAATCAAACAAAAAGTGGTTATATATAATGCACAAAAAATATAGGTAAATATTTGTGTATATCGACGGTTTTACTGGGATGATAAAATATTTACTAGTAAAATATTGACGTATTACTAGTAAAATGATATCATGAGACCGTAAACAGATCAATCATTTAACAAAGGAATGGGAGGAAAAAGTGTGTGTCAAGAGTGAAAAAACGTTGGGAGGATGAACAGCTTCTGCATATCGGAAGATGTGAACCCCATACGGATTACGAGAGGACATCCGGGAACGAATCCAGGATCTCTCTGAACGGAAACTGGCAGTTCCTGTATATCCGGGCGCCGGAGTATTCACCGGAAGGCTTCTTTGATGTAGACTTTCCGGACAGCGGATGGGATACGCTTGCGGTACCGTCCTGCTGGGAGATGAAGGGTTACGGAAGGATGCATTATACGGATGTCTGGTATCTGTTTCCGATCAATCCTCCGTTTGTACCTTCCGAGAATCCGACGGGGATCTACCGCAGAACGGTGGCATTGCCGGAAGGATGGGGAGAGAAACGGAAGATCTTAAGATTCGACGGGGCAGGCAGCGCTTTCGATGTGTGGGTGAACGGACATCATGCCGGCTACAGTAAGGGCAGCCGTCTTTCATCGGAATTTGATGTCACCAGGTTTGTATGCCCCGGGGAGAATCAGATCACGGTCCGGGTGTACAAGTGGTCTGACGGGACCTATCTGGAATGCCAGGATATGTGGTGGTACGGCGGTATATACAGGGATGTGACGCTGATTGCCAGGCCCAAAGCCGGTATCGAGGATTATGTAGTGGAGGCAGGGCTTGATGACTGCTGTCAGGAAGGAATTCTGATTCAGAGGATCACTGCGGCAAAGGATGCAAAACGGGCAGAGTGGACGCTTACAGATGCAGACGGTACAGAGGTCGCAGCGGGCACGGAGAAGCTTGAAGAAGGGTGCGCCGGGATTCGGAGCAATGTCGGTGCAGTCCGGCCCTGGAGTGCAGAGATACCGTCGCTTTACAAGGTGACGCTTAAGCTGTACGGCTCAGAAGAATCTGAGAGTTTGCTGGATGAAGCGGAGGTGATCACGGGGTTTCGGAGAGTAGAGGTCAGAGGCTCTAATTTCCTGGTAAACGGCGTGCCGATCCTGATCAATGGGGTTAACCTGCATGATTTCAGCCCGGCCAAAGGACCGGCGGCAGAAAGAGAAACCGTGGAAGAACATCTGCGTATGATGAAGCGGCATAATATCAATGCTATCAGATGTGCCCATTATCCGAAGATGTCTTATTTTTACAGCCTTTGCGATAAGTATGGTTTTTATGTTATCGACGAGGCGGACCTGGAGACACATGGGTTTGAGTGGATTGAAAGATATGAATGGCTGAACAATGAAGAAAGCTGGCGGGGAGCATATGTAGACCGGGCCGTGCGCATGGTGAAGGAGCATCGGAATCATCCGTGTATCCTGATGTGGTCCCTTGGAAATGAGTCCTCTGTGGGGGAAAACTTCAACGCGTCGGCAAAAGCAATCCGGAAGCTGGATGCTTCCCGTCTGATCCATTATGAGAGCGACTATGCGGCAGATATCACGGATGTCTATTCGACGATGTACACAAGGCTTGACGGCCTCAAACATATCGGGGAGAGCAACGACTGCCATGGGAAGCCGCATATCCTGTGTGAATACGGGCATGCCATGGGAACCGGGCCAGGCAATCTTGAGGAATATCAGGAATTGTTCCGGAGATACGAGAGGCTTCAGGGAGGCTTCATATGGGAATGGTATGACCATGGAATTGAGAAGAGGAATGAAGACGGAAGTGTAACCTGGTGGTACGGCGGTGATTTTGGAGACGAGCCGAACAATTCTAATTTCTGTATGGACGGACTGATACGCCCGGATGGAACTGCTTCTGCCGGACTCATACATTATAAACAGGTGATTGCGCCGGTGAAGGCGGAAGAAGTCAATTTGGCCGAAGGAATGATAAGGATCAGGAATCTTTTTGACTTCAGGGATCTGAGCGGGATCGCATTGGATTATCAGGTCTTGCATGATGAGACGGTGGATGCTTCGGGACGGATTGAGGAACTCTGTGCGAATGCCGGGGAAGATATGGTGGTAAAGATTCCGTATACGCTGGAAGAGATTGAGGAGGGAAGCGATTATTTCCTGAATCTGTCGTTCGTGAATAAGAGCGCCACAGATTATGCGCCCGCTGGGCATGAGATCGGGACAGGGCAGTTCCTTCTGCCGGTATTCAGCGGAAAAAAGAAAGAAACAGTGTTAGATGCAGAGGAGAAAAACGGGGTACAGCCGCTTACGGTTAAAGAGACGGCAGTCTTGGCAGAGATTACCGGAGATCATTTCTCTGTCGTCTTCGATAAAGTGACCGGAAAGCTTGTAAGCTATGAGAACAGTGGGAAACAGATGATCACGGCGGGGCCGTCGCTGAATCTCTGGCGTGCGCCGATCGATAATGATATGTATAAGGTCGGGGACTGGAAGGAGAAATATTTCCTTCACCGGCAGCAGGAACAGTTAGAAGAAATTCATATCTGCCGTGACAGGGGAGGGAAATTGACTGCACAGAACCCGGAGACCGAAGATTGTATAGGAGACGTCCTGGTACGTGTCCAGACTCATTTTGCGCCTCTTAGCATGGCATTTGGTTTTAAAGGCATCTATACCTGGCGTGTCAGGAGTGACGGGGAATTGCAGTTGTCGCTGGAGATGAAAGGATTTAAGTACAGCAGTTTCATACCGGAATTTATTCCACGTATCGGAGTCGAGATGAGGCTTCCGGGGAAAATGAGACATATTGCATGGTACGGCCTTGGACCGGAGGAGAACTACTGCGACATGAAGTCTGCGGCCCGGATGGGGATTTACAGAAAAACCGTGGAAGAGATGCATGAAGAGTATGCGAGGCCTCAGGAGAACGGTCACCGGGAAGAAGTGCGGTGGCTTGCGGCCGGGGACGAAGAAGAGAGTCTTCTTATCTGTTCGGACAAAGGGATCGGGATCGATGTGCATGATTATACTATGGAAGATCTGGAGCGCGCACGGCATGTAGGTGAAATCAGGCGCTGTGAGGAGACGGTGATCCATATAGATGCGAAGCATTCCGGACTTGGAAGCAACGCCTGCGGGGAAGAACAGACATATGCAAATAAAACAAAACTAAATGATTATTCCATGAGACTTGTATTTAGATGCGTAAGGAATGAGGCGGTTATTGAGGAAAGCAGGAAAGTTAAGGTGAAAGAAAATGAATAAAAAATCTTTTGTGAACCGTAAGACGATACCTTATATTATGATAGCTCCGGTTGTGGTGATATTTCTTATATTCATGGTATATCCGATTTTAAGGTCTCTGTATCTGAGTTTTTTTGAACTGGTATCGGGTTCTTATGAATTTGTAGGGATTAAAAATTACCAGAACCTGTTCAAAGATGAGACGTTCTGGAAGAGTCTGTTTAACACATGCATTTACCTGATCGTGCAGGTTCCGGTTATGATCGGCGGCGCACTGTTGATCGCGGTTGCGGTGGAACAGAAATTTATGAAGGGGAAGGCTTTTTTCAGGACGACGATATTCCTTCCTTCTGTTACGGCTCTGGTTGCGTACGCCCTGGTATTCAAGGTGCTGTTAAACGGTGATCACGGCCTGATCAACTATGTGATAGAGCTGATCGGAGGCAAGGGGATCAACTGGTTCTACGAGGAGTGGCCTGCAAGATTTGCAGTGATCATCTCCATTACCTGGAGATGGCTTGGCTACAATATGATTATCCTTCTGGCAGGTATTCAGGCTATACCCGGCGAACTGATGGAGGCGGCAGATATTGACGGGGCAACCTTCTGGGATAAATTATTCTACATTACGATTCCTATGGTAAAGCCGATTATCATGTTCTGTATGATTACCTCGACGATCGGTACACTGCAGTTATTTGATGAGCCGTTCATCCTGACTGAAGGTGGACCGAACAACGCGACCATAACGATGGGACAGTATCTGTACAACAATGGTTTCCGTTACCTGAAATACGGTTACGCATCGGCGATCGGATATGTGATGACAGTGATCATCGGTCTTTTGTCAATCGTACAGTTCAAAGTGACGAAGGAGGAATAGTCATGAAAGCATTCGGAAAAATATTTGGATATATCGTACTTATCATTGCAGCCTTTCTGTCGCTGTTCCCGTTCTATTTTATGTTCGTATCGGGAACGAATACCAATAACCAGATCCTGTCGGTACCGCCAAAGCTTACAATCGGCAGTGAACTGGCGGCTAATTTTGAGATTTTGGTAGACAAGGTCGATCTGCTGACGAGTATATGGAACACATTGTTTGTGTCGGTTGTGTATACGGTCCTGGCGCTTCTTATTTTTTCGGCGGCAGGCTATGCACTGGCAAAATTTGATTTTAAGGGAAAAGGCGTGATCTTTACATTCGTTATGGGGTCTATGATGATTCCGTCACTGGTAATGTACGTGCCGTTATTCGAGATGATGATCGAGATCGATATGACGGACAGCCATTGGGCGGTCATCTTACCGATGCTTGCCAATGCTTTCGGAATATTCCTGATGCGTCAGAATATGCTGAACTTCCCGACAGCGCTTTTGGAGGCGGGGAGGATCGACGGCGTCGGTGAGATCGGCCTGTTCTTCAAGATCGTACTGCCGAATATTAAACCGGCGCTTGGCGCACTGGTCATCTATATGTTTACCAGTATGTGGAATAACTTTATGTGGCCGTTGATCATCCTTGGGAGCGAGGAGAAATATACGCTTCCGATCGCCCTGGCGATGCTTGACGGAAATCCGACAAATAAAAACTATGCTGTGATATTACTTGCGACAGCCGTAGCGACACTGCCGATTCTGGTTATTTTCCTGGTTTTCCAGAAACAATTTGTGGCGGGCGTTATGGGCGGCGCAGTCAAAGAGTAATATTGATTAAAAAGGAGGAAAAGATAATGATGAGAAGAAACATGAAACGAATGACGGCAGCGGCGCTTGCAGGTGTTATGACGGTATCTCTTGCGCTCACAGGATGCGGAGGAAAGGATAAGAAAAAAGCGGACGACGGTGAGAAGGTGATCACGGTCTGGTCATGGGATGTTGCTCTGATGCAGCTTCAGGAGGCGGCAGAAGAATACCAGAAGGACCATCCGGATGTAAAATTCGAGTTTGAAGAGATGGGAACGGATCAGATCTATAAGAAGCTGTCCACTTCCCTTGCGACCGGAAACGGTATTGCGGATATCATCTCTGTTGAGGGCGAGGTTCTTGTAGGTTATGCGGATAAGTTCCCGGAAGGTTTCCTGGATCTGAGCGATGTAGTTGAGACAGATGACTTCCTTCCGTCTAAGATATCCGAGGTATCATATAAAGATAAGATTCATGCGTTCCCGTGGGATGCAGGCCCGGAAGGGTTATTCTACAGGACGGATTATTTCGAACAGGCAAAGGTCTCCCCGGAAGACATTAAGACATGGGATGACCTGATTGAAGCGGGCAAGAAGATTGAAGCGGTCTGCAAGACGCCTGCAGGTGACCCGGTGAAGATGCTTCCTATTGACCCAAAGAAGAGCACGATCTATTCTCTGATACGCAGCCAGCTTGGAATCGGCGTATTTGATGAGGAGGGGAATCCGATCGTAGATGATGAACGTTCTATTCAGGCTATGGAGAAAGCAAAAGAAATCTATGATTCAGGCGTTGCCCTTAATTATAACGGCTGGGATGAGTATGAGCAGACAGTTGTAAATGAGTCTGTTGCATGTATCCCGGAGGCAGTATGGATGATCGGGACGATTAAGGATAAAGGACCTCAGACGGAAGGAAAGTGGGGTGTTATGGATCTCCCGGCAATAGAAGGAGGCCAGTACAGCTGCAGCAACGGAGGTTCTGACGTAGCGATCAATGCGAAAACAGATTATCCGGACGAGGTTAAGGATTTTGTAAAATTTGCGATGACAGATACAGACCTTCAGGCGAGCGGATTTGAGAAATACGGATTATATCCTTCTTATATCCCGGCATATGAAAACGAGCTCTTCCAGAAAGGTGATCCGTTCTTTGGAGAAGAGAATATCTACAATATCTTTATTGAAAACGGTAAGAAGGTAGCTGAGATCCCGATCTCTCCAAACGGACAGGAAGCAGGCGATTCTATCGGCGCGGCTGTATCTAAGATCCTGTTGAACGGGGAAGATGTGGAACCTGTTATGAAGGATCTCCAGAAAGAGCTGGAGGCAAAATTCAAGTAAACTGAGAAATTAAAATAAAATAACCAGGAAAGGGGCATAAAATGCCCCTTTTTAAAATGAATTGTGATATACTGATACGGTAGGATGGAGGACAGATGAAGAAATATTTAGGAATTCTGGGACTTTTGACGGTAACAGTCATCTGGGGCGGCGGTTTTGTAGCAAGTGATATGGCGTTGGAGACACTTTCGCCGTTTCAGATCATGTTGATCCGTTTTTTGATAGCGGCGGTGCTTATGACAATACTTGGCATAAAGCAGATCAAGACGATCTCCAGAGAAGAGGCCAGGTGCGGTTTCTGGCTGGGTGCGGCGCTTTTTGGCGGATTTGCCCTTCAGATCATTGCGCTTCAATATACGACGCCTTCTAAGAATGCATTTCTGACGGCGACGAATGTGGTGTTGGTTCCCTTTATAGCGCTGGTAATATATCGGAAGAAGATAGAGGTCCGAAGTTTAATCGGCGCCGGGATGGCACTTGTGGGAGCAGGAGTTCTCTCGCTGAAGGATGATTTTTCCATTGGGCTTGGCGACGGGCTTACTCTTTTGTGTGCGGTATGTTTTGCCCTTCAGATATTCCTGACAGGAGAATATGTAGGCAGGATACGTCCTGCAGTGCTTAATTTTCTGCAGATGGCAACAGCATGTGTATTGTCGGCAGCGGGGCTTCTGCTTTCGGGGGATTTTACCTTTGCGCCGTCCACAAGAAGCCTTCTGGCGGTATTATATCTGGGAGTGGTGAGTACGACCATCACTTATCTTCTGCAGACGGTGTCGCAGAAATATGTTGATGAGACGAAGTCAGCGATCATTCTGTCCATGGAAGCAGTATTTGGAACTTTTTTTTCCGTGGTGCTGCTTCATGAAAATGTGACAGTCCGTATGCTTGCAGGATCTGCGCTGATACTGGCAGCGGTGCTTGTCTCAGAAATCTCTTTTAAAAAGAAGGCGGATGCAAGGTGATAAAAACCTGCAGATGCCGGAAAAAAATATAAAGGTGGGCATCATATGGCAACAATAAAAGACATTGCGGCGAAAGCAGGCGTATCAATCGCGACCGTGTCCCGGGTATTGAATCATGATGAGACATTGAATGCACAGGACGAGACGAAAAAGAGAATTTTTGAGATCGCGGAGGAGCTTGAATACGAACCGCGGGTTCAAAAGAGGCGGAAAAAGAAGCTCAGGATTGGGATGTTCTGTTCCTATTCTCCGACAGAAGAGCTGGAAGATCCGTATTATCTGTGTATCCGGCTCTCGATAGAGAAGACGCTTGAGAAAGAAGGATATCGGAAGCAGCCTGTGACGCAGGAAGACACGAAGGAATCTTTAGAAGGTGTTGACGGGATTATATGCACCGGGACTTTTGGACATTCTGTGGTGGAGAGGATCGGTTCATGGGGCAAGCCGGTTGTATTTATCGATGCCTGCCCGGATCTTAGCCGATTTGACGCGGTTGTCATTGATTACCGGAAGTCGGTTGTGGAGATATTGGATTACTTTATCGAGAATGGGCACACAAAAATCGGGCTGATCGGGGGTATTGAAGCACAGGAGGATGAGAACGGCGTTCCGGATTTCAGGATATCTGTCTTCAAGGAGTATCTGGAAGGGAGAGGGCTGTATCATCCAGAATATGTGAAGACTGGAAGGTATCATGCTCATTATGGATACTGTCTGTTCAAAGAATTGAAAGAAGAAGGGAACCTTCCGACGGCGCTGTTTGTCGCAAATGACTCCATGGCTGTCGGGTGCTATAAAGCGGCGTATGAACTGGGTATCTCTATTCCGGGGGACATCAGCATCATCGGGTTCAATGATATCCCAACGGCAAAATATATGATCCCGCCGCTTACCACGGTGCGGCTCTACATGGAATTCATGGGAGAATACGCGGTCCGTATGCTGGAGGAGCGGATCTTGAGCGGAAGGGAGATCAGCGTAAAGGTGACGGTGCCTACGAAGCTGTATGTCAGGGACAGTGTAAGCCGGATCGGAAAGTAAATGCCGCCGTCGGGGGAGTCTGGATATCCTGCAGTGTGTTGTGGAGGCACGTCGGTAATATCCTTTAGGTGGGAGGAGCAATCCGCTGCAGAATCTTCACCAGTTCTGCCGGGGTCTCCTTCGCACCGTTTAAGGACCACGAGATATACAGATTATATAGTGCTCCTGCGAAGGCCTGCAGGCCATAATAATGTTCGATCCCGTCTTCCGGTTTGTGCCAGGTTTCGAGCATATAACGGCTGATGGCCGTCAGAAGAAGGTGCCCCAGGCCGCTTTTGAACAGGCTGTCAAGAAATTCCTTATGTTTCTCAAAATAAGAAAAGCAGTGGTAGAGGTTGGCGGCGGTGTAGGCGCGCTGATCCAGTGACAGTTCCCGGGCTTCCAGCTGATAATTATCCAGTGCTTCTTCCAGATAGGAGGAGAAAATATCCTCTTTCGACTGGTAATTCCGATAATAGGTCATTCTTGATACGCCGGCTTTTTCTGTTAATTCTGATACAGAGATGGCGGACAACGGTTTTTCTTTTAATAATAACATCAGTGCAGTTACCATACATTCCCGGGCTAATTTATTAGCCTGGTTTTTTCTTTCTGTGTTCATGAACAAAATCCCCCGGTTTGTAACAGTTGAATGTTTTTATATTGAAATTTGATTTTTAAAGTGTTACAATTTGTCACACTTATTATAATAGAAGCAAGGTGTATATTTCAAGACGGAAAATAAAAGGGAGAATTTTGATATGAGGACAGCGATTATGACAGACAGTAACAGCGGTATTACAGAGGATGAAGCAAAGGAATTGGGGATATTTTCGCTTCCGATGCCGGTGATCATCGACGGAGTAATCCGCTATGAGGGGTTGGATCTTACGCAGGAAGAGTTCTATACAAGTCTTACCGGCAAAAAGGATGTCACCACTTCTCAGCCGTCTCCGGGAGAGGTGATCGGGTTGTGGGATGAGATTTTCAGAGAAGGTTATGACGAGATTATTCATATTCCTATGTCCAGCGGACTGAGTAATTCTTATGAGTCGGCGGCCGGGCTTGCAGCGGACTATGACGGCCGGGTGCAGGTGGCGGATAACCATCGAATCTCTGTGACACTGCGGGAATCAGTGCTGGAGGCGAAGGAGCTTGCGGACGGAGGTTTTCCGGCAAAGGTGATCAAGGAAGAACTGGAGAGGAGGGCGTATGAGTCTTCGATCTACATAACGGTGGATACTCTGGAGTTCCTGAAAAGGGGAGGAAGGATCACGCCTGCCGCTGCAGCTCTTGGCGCGGTACTGAATATCAAGCCGGTACTTACGATACAGGGAGAGCGGTTGGATGCATTTGCTAAGGTCAGAGGAATGAAGAAGGGAAAGCACAAGATGCTGGAAGCTTTAAAGCATGATCTGGATACCCGGTTTCAGGGGATAGAGATGAGCCGGATCACAATCGGGGCGGCAGGTTCCGGACTTAGCGAGGAAGAGGCGGGAGAATGGACAGATACGCTCAAGGGTGCATTCCCGGGAGCGGCTGTATACTATAATCCGTTGTCATTCAGTATCGGAAGCCATACCGGTCCGGGGGCGGTGGGAACAGGCATCAGTGTCCGGCGTTAATGTATTGACTGGTCATAATCAGGGTATCGGGAAAATGTGTTATTATTTCCCGATACCCTGATTGATTTATAGGAGAAGGTAACAGTTCCTTGCCGCTACAGGAGAAGATCATAGGACGGCAATTTTGCAGGAGTGAGATTTGGATTTTTTATCATAGCTGATTCCCACAGCCAGATAGACCAAATTACCATTAATTCTCTGTTTGGAATGGATACATATCCGTCTTCAAAAGTAAGAAGGCCGTATACAACCATGGCAGAATAGATCTCATCTTTTGTTTCAAGCTGCATAGAGGCCGCAGCATATTCCTGGATATCAGAAGGAACAGCCCCGCCCGCAAACATAAGTGTCAGATCCTCCTGCACATCAGCAATGTTACCTTTTATATATTCGAATACGGAGTCATAAGTACCGGAGCTTGTCCAGTAATTTCCTAACTCATTATCTGTCAATGCGCATACGATCGAACGAGGATTGTAGAGTTTAATGCCGGCTTTTGTATAATACCCATCGTACCACGCACGCAAATCTTCGCGTGAGATATGGGGATTCTCATTCGACTGCAGATAGATGCTGTACAGTGTGTCGACTTCCGAGTCAGTAAAACCGAAATATTCACAGAATCGTATTTTAGATGATATCGTATATTCTCTGAACATATTTAATTCGGATCCGTCAGAATATTTTGCAATTGGGAGAATGCCGGTCATATACACCAGTTCAGCAAATACACGGCCTTTCAATAAAGATTTCAAAAAGAGTAAGTAGTTCATCCGTTCCTTTTCGGTAATGAAAGGCATATGGAATACGGCATCCCATTCGTCCAGAACGAAGATGAATTTGCGGCCGGTTTTCTGGAAAATGTTTGTCAGGATATCCCAGACTGCGTCTTTTATATCGATGAAAAGATCCGGATATGCTTCTGCAAGGTCAGAATTGATTCCGTCCTGGATCCGATCGATATATTGCCGGTAATTTGTACATTCTCTGGGCATTTCGCTAAAATCAATGTAGATGATATCGTGTTGGTTCAAGTGTTTGCTGTACGCCCTGGAGGAAGCGATCTTTAGTTTGCTGAAGATATCCTGCGTATCTGAAGCTTTCCCGAAAAATGCGGCGACCATATTTGCCATGACGCTTTTCCCGAAACGGCGTGGTCTGGTGAAACAGAAGAAACGTCCGTCCATTCCAAGTTCTGGAATCAGCTCATCGAGCAAATCGGATTTGTCTACAAAATATTTCCCTGCTGCAGTTGACCGGTATGCATCAAACGGGGCAATGCTGTTCAAGAACATTCCCATGCTGTGTTCTCCTTTCCGATGAAGATTGTCAAGATTATATTAAACCTGAATCCGTGAGCTTGACCTCAAATTAAAATTGGATGGAATTATCCGGGAAAAATATATGTGTTATGCCTCATTT
>ERZ808044.856-NODE-856-length-23631-cov-4.923410_pt1 | contig 23631 bp, 22 predicted proteins | sample MGYA00380195_ERZ808044 | MGnify/ENA primary metagenome ERZ808044 (study PRJEB31490, sample SAMN06133423) | mouse gut metagenome | isolation source: Z7_2 | host: mice | place: China: Chengdu | collected 2015-05 ...
CTGGTACTCATGCTTTCGCTAGTACTCATGCTCTCACTGGTACTCATGCTTTCGCTGGTACTCATGCTCTCGCTCGTACTCATACTCTCGCTCGTACTCATGCTTTCGCTCGTACTCATACTCTCGCTGGTACTCATGCTCTCACTTGTACTCATGCTTTCGCTGGTACTCATGCTCTCGCTCGTACTCATGCTTTCGCTGGTACTCATGCTTTCGCTGGTACTCATGCTTTCGCTAGTACTCATACTCTCACTTGTACTCATGCTCTCGCTAGTACTCATACTCTCACTTGTACTCATGCTTTCGCTGGTACTCATGCTTTCGCTAGTACTCATGCTCTCACTTGTACTCATGCTTTCGCTGGTACTCATGCTCTCGCTGGTACTCATGCTTTCACTCGTACTCATGCTCTCGCTCGTACTCATGCTTTCACTCGTACTCATGCTCTCACTTGTACTCATGCTCTCGCTCGTACTCATGCTCTCACTTGTACTGCCTACAGTACTTTCGCTTGCACTATCTACATTACTCTCACTGGCACTTGCACTGTTTACAATACTCTCACTCGCACTATCTTCACTAGCTTTTTGACTATCTCTAAGTGAACCTAGTGCGTTCTCATATGAATCCGAGTCAGATACCCAATCAGCCAGACTTTCTGACGAAAAATCATTAGAATCCCGTACTGCTTCTTCACTTGCCGCTTTACTTTCGGAATCAAAAGCAGATGCACTATTACTATCAGCCACCGAATTTGCTATACTTAAAATATCTACCACCTTAGACTCTGATGTCGCTAACTCTTTGAGCTCACTGATGGCCGCTGATTCGCTCCTTATTGTGCTATAATAGTCGCTTAATGCCTCACTATAGCCTGTTACATTATCCCCGGTTACTATCACTCTATCATAAGCATGAGTCTCTTTTGTTGTACAAGTAGTGTAATCTACACCTTCCCTAATCTCGAATACATACTCCGCCTTATCAGAGCCAGCTCTATATAAACCATACTCGCCGTTTGCATCTCGCTTTAATACCCAATCGCCTATAATATCTTCTCGAGAACCTGGACCAGTCCCATCACCAGTCTGAATACGGAAATACGAATCCTTTATCAAAAGTGTCTTATTGGAATCACCTTTCAAAACAAGTTTATGCCAGTTACTATTCTGATCTTGAATAACAACATACCTTCCAATTCCGTTTCCGTTTCCTCCTGCCACAGTATACTCTTGGCCATTAACCGTAGAGTTTTCCACTGTTGTATCTTTCTTAGATCCATTAAGCAGAGCATTGCTCTTTCTATACTCTGTATAATAGGCTTTTGTTCCATCCGGCTTTATAACAAACAACCTTTGGGTTACTGTTCCATCGCTCTCCTGTCTCTCTCCAATAATATAAGAAATTGTGCCATCCGGATTAATCTGTCTAGGAAAATTTTCATATCTTTCACCACCAATTATAACAACAACGTTTGTCGTGCCGTCTGCCTCATGAGTAATTTCATAATCAATTTCCGGTCCTTCCCCAGGTTTCCCAGTGATAATATTAGGATCGTTTCCATCACCCGGTCTCTTATTGCTCCACCAATCATTCGTGCTTTCAATCGTTTCTGTCTTAGTTTCGTCGCTGTCCTTATTTTCCTCATATTTTATTTCTGCTTTGTATACGTTTACAACCCCGTTATCTACACTAAACTGATAGATTTCAGAAAGCTTTCTTCCCAAGCTATCTTTATAATAGAGCGTAAAGTATCTGCCATTCTCTGACCACTCGATTCTGTCTTTAGCCATGCCCTGGCTTGCAGCATTGTATGCAATAATACTTTCAGCTACACTTTTCTGTGCATCTTCCAGGTTTGTTTCTCCTGCATCAGAAGTAGAGCCTAATGCAGAAAGCGCCGAATCATATGTGGAAAGCGCTGACGCTATGTCGCTTGTAAGATCACTAAACTGGTAGGTCTGTGATTCACGTACATATACACTTTGCGATTCTGAAATTGCCACGCTTTGAGCATTGCTTTCAGACACTGCATCAGCAGCACTCTGCGATGCCTCAACGCTGTTCTCTTGGGATAAACTATTGGCTTCATAAGCAGACTCACTGGCAGCCGCACTGGCAGCTTCGCTAACATCCCCAAAGCTATTAGATTCCGATGCTGCCTCGCTGCTATTCGACTCAGAAGTTTCTTCTACCTCTTCTGACGTCTGTTGGCTCCCTGATTCGGAGGTTACAGCAGAGTCTGACACTTCTTCTGAAGCAGTATTGCTGCCATCACTTGATGTACTATCGCTGGCGTCGGTTTCTTGTTTGTCCTCCGATTCTGAGGTCACAGCAGAGTCTGACACCTCTTCTGAAGCAACATTGCTGCCATCACTTGATGCACTGTCACTGGTGTCGCTTCCTGATTCTGAGGTCGCCGCAGAGTCTGACACTTCTTCTGAAGCAACATCACTTCCATCACTTGATGCACTGTCGCTGGTGTCGCTTCCTGATTCTGAGATCGCTGCAGAGTCTGACACCTCTTCCGAAACGGCATCACTTCCATCACTTGATGTGCTGTCGCTGGTGTCACTTCCTTCATTGCCGCTGTCTCCACCGGCTGTTCCATCGTTAGCGTCGTTTCCTGCATTGTCACTTCCGCCACCGATTGTATCGTCGCTGGTGTCACTTCCTTCATTGCCGCTGTCTCCACCGGTTGTTCCATCGTTGGCGTCGTTTCCTGCATTGTCACTTCCGCCACCGGTTGTATCGTCGCTGGTGTCACTTCCTTCATTGCCGCTGTCTCCACCGGTTGTTCCATCGTTGGTGTCATTTCCTGTATTGTCACTTCCGCCACCGGTTGTGTCGTCGCTGGTGTCGCTTCCTGCATTGTCGCTTCCGCCACCTGTGCTTTCGTCACTGGTAGACACCTCTTCTTCCTGAACCTGTACACTCTCCTGCTGGAACTCGCTCTCAACAGACTCGACTTCCTCCTGCTGCGCTTCCATTTCTCCTTCCAGAGTAGCCGCAAACACAACATTGGCATCTACTGCTGCCCCGCCAAGAATAATACCGGCAGCTCCGGCAGCTTTTAAAACTTTATTCGCTTTATTACTTGTGCGGTTTCTCCTATTCATGTTTTTCTTGCTCATCTTCTCTTTCCCCTTTTTCAACTCATGACTATAGTACTTTTATATTAGCATAACAAAACAGGTCTTTCACTAACTCTTTCATTTTCTAAATTTTTCCACATTTCATCTCTCACGCCTCCAAAAATTCAACTCATTTCTATCAATAAGCCTTTCTACCACATACTTCCGTTGTCCAACAGGCGATAGCTGATGCCGCCCCGGCCGCCGCATCGTTTTCGATAGTCTATATCAATGCGCGCTCCAATATCCGCAACATTTTCCTCTTTTACTCCTATACATAACAGCAAATACTGGTTCTCACTGTATCTTGCATAAATATCCCCTCTGCGTAAATACGCTTCAAAGGACGCGCACAGCTTCTTCCCCTGCTTTTCGCAATATTCCCGGTCATTAGCAGGATAGCCTTTCGCATCCAGAATTGTGCACAGAAGGAGGCTGAAACACATCATTCCTTCCCTGGCAATGGTTCGTTTCAGCATCCGGAAGCAGTCGGAAAATCCAGGCAATGTACAGTTATACGCTCCCTCCTTCATTTCCGGCTCCATCAGACATCTTCCAATATCTTCTGTCGTTCCCTCCGGCTGCCGTATCCGATCCCCCAGCCTTCGAAACCTTATCTGCTGGTCTTTTGAAAGAAAGCCTCCTGTCTGCTGTACATACGCCGCGGTCTCCTGATAAACTTTCTCTGCCTCCTCATGTTTTCCCAGCGCAATCAGACTCTCGATCTGCCAGCTTTCCCACCCCTCATAGGGGTAAAGCTCTGCCGCCCGGGCCGACACGATTTCTATGTTTCTGTAATCTCCTTCTTCCTTTAAATAATGAAGCAGATAATTCACTACTTTGAAGTACAGCTCCTCATAATTTCTGCTTTTCTCTATCACCCACTGCTCATTAGACAGCTGGGGCAAAAATTCCCCTTGATAGAGAGCAAAAGCTTTTTGACAGATTTCCACTTTCTTGCGCTGTTCCTGTTCCTTTTCAAATTCCTGAACTGCACATTCAAAGTTCCACACATCTGACTCTACCTGGATTTTGCCATCAAAGCGCAGCACGCCTTCGTTTAAAGTCAGATAGTCTCCCGGCGGCAGCGGCGACGCCGCCAGGTATTTGCGGAGGCGAAAGATGGTATTATTGAGACTTGCATTGGGCTCCTCTACTTCTTCCCTGTCATAGAGAAAGTCCATAATCTCCCCTTTGCCGAATCCCTGTCCCGGCTTAGTCATCAAGATCTGAAACAGCTGTCCAAATTTGGGATCTCTTTGCCTGCCAAATGTAAGCGCCTCATCCCCATAGCTGACAGAAAAGCCGCCAAACATCTTCACTCGCAATTTTTTTGTTACTAGAACCTGTCTCTCCTTCACAATTTCCCCCAACATACAACCATTATTTTCTATCCTATTACCCTTACGTTCCGGGCTGCCTGCAGTTCATAACAATGGTGGATCAGCACGTCTTCCCCCTGTCTTCCTTCAACAAACCTCTCTCTGATCCGATCCACAATTCTGTCCGCCTGCCTTTCTGTAGTATCTATCACAAGAAGCAGATACTGACTGCTGGAATATCTGGTATACACATCTCCAATTCGCAGAGTCGTCCCGATATCCTCTCCCAGCTGTTCCATCAGCACCTCTTTTTCATAGGGAAGAGGGCTTTTCCCCTGCCCATCTACCACAGTCAAAAGTATGGCGCACGCCTTATATCCGCTTCTGGTAATCCCCCGTTCCAAAAAACGGTAAATGCACTTAAATGTCTCATAATCCTGACAGTAAGCTTCCTGCTTCTGGATCTGCTCTGTCAGTTCCTCTTTAACCCGCCTGACATCTGCTGTGTAATAATCTTTTCTTTTTTTGCTGTCTTCATTTGCTATATCCTGTATTCCTTTTTGCTGTTCCAGCTTCTCACAGGCGCGCTTAAACAGCTTCTGGTATGTATCTCCCATCTTCTGCTGTTCCCAAACAACGGTCAGGGAAAGCTGAATTCTACCTTTCTCTTTTCCTTTTCCGGCATGAAATCGATCCCGAATGCGCTGGCAGATCTCCTGTGCCTGCCCTATGTCCTGGCACTCCGGCATGAAGATAATAAATTCATCTCCTCCCCATCTGCCCAGAATATCGTTGGGGCTGATCATATAAGAAAGGATCTGTGCAACCCGGTTTAAGCACTCATCCCCTGTCTGATGGCCATACTGCTCATTAATCCGTCTCATATGATCCACATCACACAAAAAAAGCGTTCCTCCACGCCTTTCTCTCATCCGGGAAGCAATCCGCTCTTCTGCCATACTTTTCTTCAATATCCCTGTCAGCTGATCCCGTTCTTCTTCATTTTTCCTTTTCACATCTGATTTTCCACTCATCTTCTGCTCCCTCCCTTCAAATGCTGCAGTGAGGAACTGCTTACTTTCGATCAAATAATTCAAAGGGACCTAAAAAAATATTATAACCCATTATACCCCCCCCCCAGGCCCAATTGTCAACTTTGTTTTCTCCTAGAATTTTGGAAATTGGGCCCCTTATTTGATACGACAATAGCCAGTATCCAAGTTCCAATTGAATTAATGGAAAAAATTACAAAAGCCGCTTTCGCTACCTCTAAATAAATCTGTAGCAAAAGCGGCTATATATTCCGATTCCGTTTACACTGCCTTAACAAAAAAGTCTTCCCCACCAAAATTTCCTGATTTTAATATCAGTTCCACATCCGGATGGCCAACAGGATGCATGACAGGAACTCCCGGGGATATGGACGGTCCGATGTCAAAAGTGGAAAATCCCAGCTTCTGCATCACAGCGCCGGAGGTTTCCCCTCCGGCCGCTATTATTTTCTTTCTCCCGGATTCCAGCCCGAAGACTGCTGCTTCGGCCAATATCTGCTCTGTAAAGTCATCCAGCCTGCCATAAGATGGATTCCACTGCTTTTTGATCTCTTCTATTTCTTTAGGATCCGCTGATGTATACAAGAGCACCGGTTTATCTTGATTCTGGCTTAAAAACGCCTTAACCTGATCCATATTCTGAATCCCCGCTGCCAATTTCAGAGGACAAATCCTGTATGATAGTCCTCCCTGATCCTCAAAGTATTCAATCTGTCCCCTGGTTGCCTCTGAGCAGCTTCCGGCCAGTATCACGGGGTTTGCAGAACTGGTTGAAGGGAAATCCCTGTCTTCTTTGCCCTTTCCCCAGGATTCTGCCAGCATTTTAAGGAGGCCGGAGCCGCCGGATAGTAACGGATGGTTTCCAAATTCCCTGGCGATCTGCCGCCCGTGGCTTTCTTCATAATAATCCGGGATTAAATAGTAATGCCCTACTGTTTTCCCGCGGCAAACATAACAAGGATAGCGGCTCTGACGTTCCATCAGATTTTTTATCTGTGAATCCCTCATAGGGGTCAACGGATGATCCTTCATAGGACTGTCTGCCAGCGGCACTCCATGGACATATAATACCCCATCTTTTACCATCCTCCCATTTTCAAGGAGTGTGGGGCACAGCAGGGTGTATGGAATATCCCATTCCTCCATAACCGCATCCAGCACCGGTCCTATGTTGCCTTTTTCTGTAGAATCAAATGTGGAGCAGTATTTAAAATACAGCATACGGGCGCCATGAGACTTCAGCCATCGAAAGGCCGCCAGGCTCTGATTTACTGCTTCAGCAGGGTGAATGGTTCTGGTTTTAAGGGCAATCACCACAGCCTGTACGAAATTCTCCTGCCAATTTTCTTTTGGTATCCCATTGCATAGAATCACTTTTGCTCCTCCGGCCTGCAGAAATGCTGCAGCATCACCGGCTCCTGTAAAATCGTCTGCCACACAGCCAAGCAGCATTTTTTGTCACCCCTTTCCATTCACTTTGCAATCACCATCAAGGGCTGTCTTTACTGCCTGGACACCCGAATCCATACTGCTTAAAATGGGCTTACGGATATCTATTAGATGGGGTAACAGGACGCTCATACTGGCCTGGGCAAGTACCAGCACATCATAATCCTCCTCTGTCTCTCGGATTAATTTTTCTAATATCTGATTGTGCTTTTCCTGGTTTTTCTCTACTGTCAGGGCTTCAAAAGCTTCTTTTGCCAAAAATGTATCTACTGCTACATCTTTCTTTAAGCCAAAGGCAGTCTGCCGGATCAGCCTGGCACTGGGTTCCAGAGTGGTAGCCACAGTTCCATAAACCGCAATGCGGCTGCCATCTTCTACCGCAATGCGCGCCATAGGTTCGTCAATTTTAAGATAAGGAATCTCCAAAAAGGGCCTTATCAGATTCACGCCCTCCCCTATTGAAGAACAGGCATTCAGAATCAGCTCTGCTCCCCAGTCTTCAGCAGCAAAAGCATAGGACATCAGCCTCTTCGTAACCTCTTTTGTAAGACCGCCTGCCTTCTTTACATCATTTAAAAGGCTGTCATCCACAATATTCATAATCTCTGCATCGGGTATCAGCCGCTTTAAACGGCTGTCGATCCCCTGGCAAGTAACCAGTGTCGTATGAATTACCGCTACTTTCCTTCCCATAAGGCCTCCTTATACCGCAACATTTCTTCGGTTTAATGATTTCTTTTTGGCCATATCCAGATAATTTTCCGGCAGCCTTCTTACCTGGCGTCCTGCCGCCAAAATGCACAGATACATCTCACAGGCCCTCTCTACATTATCGCTGGAAATCATAGCTTCTTCCATAGTAAGCCCGGTTCCTACTGCCCCGTGATTGGCCATCAAAAGTCCTGCATTGGTTCCGATGGTTTCCCTGACAAAGGCCGCCAGTTCTTTTGATCCAGGAGGCGCAAAGGGAGCCACCAGGATCTCTCCTCCCAAATAGACCACACCCTCAATATCCATTACCGGCACCCGCTCAATCCCGTCTATAGCACTGACTGCTGTGGCAAATTTGGAATGAGTATGCACGATACAGTTTACTTCCCTCCGCTCTTTAAAAATACCCAGATGCATAGAAAACTCAATAGACGGCCTGTATGTTCCCCACACTACATTCCCATCCAGGTCTCCTATAACCAGGTCTTCCGTTTTCATAGTAAGATACGGCCTGGCAGATGGCGTAATAACAAACAGGTTTTCATCTTCTACTCTTGCGCTGATATTGCCGGCAGTTCCCAAGGCATAGCCCTTTTCTACCATGGTCCGGCACCCCCATATTACCTGCTCCTTTGCCTTCTCAATTGCTTCTCGTGACATAGTATTCTCCCTTCCTCTATTTGGCGTATTCTTCTACTAAATCTATAATCTCCTGAACATCTGCAGCTTTCCGTATTTTTTCTACATTTCCGTGCCCTTCCAGCAAATCCAGCAGCTGGTAGAGGGCAGTCAGATGCCTGTGTTTATCAGGAGTAGCCAATACCAATACAATATCTGCATCCATGTATCCATAAAAGGACAGCTTTTCCGGCAATCGCAGCAGTGACATCCCTATCTCTGATACCCCGTCATCCACCCCTGCATGGACAATAATCACTCCATCTGCAATCAAAATAAAACGCTGCTCCGCTTCAATCATCTCAATGGATTTCTCTACATAATTCCGGTTAATCACTCCGGCTTCCAAAAGGGGATCCGCCGCCATCCATACAGCGTTTTTCCACTCCGGCCTTTCCTTTGTAAACTGAATTCGTTCCCCTGTCAGCAGAGCTGTCAATGAAGGATTGATTGCCGCATTTTCTCCCGATCCCCGAATATTCTCCAATACTTTCTCCCGAAATGCCTTTTTCGCTGTATCATTGGCAAAGGGATACACCAAAAACTGCTTTTTGTCTGTCTCCAGCCGCACCGTTGAAAATACAATCTGAAATTCCTTGCCGTATTCATAAAACCCCCGCAGTGACAGACACTCCAGGAATTCAATTTCCGGCAGCAGCTCTGATAAGGAAATAAGCAAGTATTGAGACACAGTCAATCCATTGGTGCACACCACCACTGCCTTTTTCTTCTCCTGTATTTCAGCCAGCTTTCCTTCTTTTTGCAGCCAGGATGCGAATAGTACCGTAATATAAACCAGTTCTGCATCCGGGAATGTACAGTGGATGTACTCTTCATATTGTTTTACTGCCTTGCGGACAATCTCGTGGAGATGTTGATATTTGGGAAGCACCATTGCCGTAATATCCGGCTCTACATGGTATCCGTACCGTATACGGTAAATGGCCGGTTTCATATGCTGATACAGTATCTCAAGAAATTCCTCACGTTCTCCCAGCCTGACGCAGCTGACAGACTCAAACCGCTCCAGCATACTTGTTCCTATCTCTTTCAGCACAACCGGGTTTTCCATATCCCTGCAGGCTCTGTTATGAACCTTGGAAATCTGTATCTGCACCGTAAAATATACAATTTCATTGTCGTCATATATCTGGTATTTATCTGCAAAAACCGCTGCCACTCCATACTCTTTGGTGGCGGCTACCAGATGGTACTGTTCCATTTTTTCGATATACTTTGTCCGCTTAATCCGCATAATGGTAAAGTAAAAAAAGTATATCAGTTCTTTTAAACGCTCATCTGTAAATTGTAAAAACAGCTTTTTTTCTATCTCTCCAATATTAGCCTTAAGTTCACAGAGCCTGTCCTGATGGATCTGATACTCACAATTCAGTTTTTCCTCTCCGCCTGGCATGTTTAACAGTTTCCTGAGCGCATAGATCATGAGTTCCCGCTTATGGTATTCACTTCCATATAAACGGTAGCCCTCTTTCCGGTTGTATGCCAGCTCAAGATGGAACTCATTTACTTTATCCTGTACTTTCTTTAAATCACTGAGCAGTGTATTTTTACTGATCTGCAATTCATCTGTAAAATGATAAGTGGAAAGTTCTTCGTTTCTGCAGAGCAGCCTCAACTCAATCCAGTAAGCCCGCTCCTCGTCTGAATACGTATAAGATGTTTTTCTATCATCTGTCTCTTTGACCCAATGCTGTGCAATGACGGAAGGGGGCGCCTGAAAGTACCCGGTCCTCAATCGTTTTATTCCCGGATGTCCGTTATCTTTCAGGTATTGGTTGATTTTGTCAAAGCTGTAGCTAAGCTGTTTCCTAGTAATTTGAAATTTCTCCTCCAGCTCCTTGCCGGTAACCGATGAATTATTTACAATCTCCTGAAAAATCATATAGCTTCTACTGTCCAGATACACCCTGTCCCTCCGTTAATCCTGCTCTTTTAATGCCGCATCCTCCCTGGCTTCCCGCATTAAATCGCCATAGTACATCACGAATCCTACCAACCAGGCCACAAAAATAATGAGTGGAATGAAATTCCCTTTTAAGAACATAAACAAATGTGAAATTGAGTATGTGAATACCGGCCCGTTAATCAGGCTATTGCTGATTAACTCCCCGGCCTGAAGCTCTACGCTTCCTGTTGCCATTGCCAGTTCTGTCATAAATGGCGCAAATGCTGTCCCCACCCACAAAAAGATTGGCGCGCCGATGACACACAAAATTGCCATCTGGATCAGATTTCCTCCTGTCACCAGAAATGCAGGCAGCGCCAAAGACGCGCTCATTAATCCTGCAAAAGGAAGGATTTCATTCCCAGGGAGGAACAGAGAATAAATTAACATAAATGGAATACTCCACAAGATTGCCAGCCAAATCTCATTACATCCGCCAAGTATGGGCCAATCCAGCCCTACAATCAATGTCTTTCCTGCAAACCTCCGGCTCATAAAGGCGCTGACCGCCTCTGATATAGGGGATAGGGCCTGCATAAAATATTTTGCCACAACAGGAAATAATGTCATTGCCGCCGCTGCTTTAATCCCTGTTGACAAAATCTGGGCTACCGGATACCTTGCAAGGATGCCGAACAGACACCCCAAAAGAAATCCCATCACATGATTTTCTGCAAAGATTCCTACTCTGTCTCTCAGCATTTCTGTATCAAATTGTTTATTCAGTCCGGGAATCTTTCTCAGAACCAGAGCAATGGGATATAGAATGGCTCCGAAAAACAGGGTTGCATGGGTTACGGAAACTCCTGGAATTCCAGTGAGTTTTTCAATACGATGTTGATGTGCATCTGAGCTCTTAAGTTCCAGTATAATCTGAATCCCTGCAACCCCAAATGCCAGAATCACGCTTTTTGTAATGGAGACTACGGCAACTGCCGTAAATATTTTCAGCCATACATTCCATAAATCTGCATTGATTGTATTGGTTTTATTGAGCATAATCATCACTACATTAATCACAATTAACAGCGGGAACATTAAAAACGCATACGGCCATGCCCATGATATGGTTGCCATGGTACTCCAGCCGCCATCCACTATGGGAAGTGAAATCCCTGTAGATGTCATAATCGCCTGGGCCGCCGGAGTAATGCTGTCTTTCATAAATGAAATCAGCAAATTCATCCCTGTAAACGCGACTCCCAGCGTAATAGCCGAGGATATGGCGTCCTTGATTTTCATCCCTACAAGGATGCCTCCTGCGAACATAATAATTGGTACGAAAATTGGCGCTCCCAGCCCCAAAAAGAAATTAACAATATTTGTTAAAACCTGCATTTTGATTCCCCCTCATTCTGTACATCTCATCCCTTATCCACTGCGTCAATCAGCTTCTGCAGTTCTTCTTCCTGTCTCACTCCTGTTAAAAAGGCGATTCCGTTAATGACTGGAACCGGATATTCTTTGGCTGTCCTGGTAATGGATATATAAGCTGCACAGTCCTTAATATCCCTGTCCAGAGATTTAATATTTACCGCATCCACAGTTGCATTTATTTTTCTTTCCTTTAGCAGACGGTTTACCTTACTTGCAACCGCCTGTGATGTTGCAACTCCATTGGCACATGCCACAATAATTCTCTTCATCATCATTCCTCCATGCCTTCCATTGATAAGACCAGTTTGTAATAGGTCTCAATGTCTTCTGCCTTTTCCAATTTTTCCATAAAGTCAGGATTCTGACAATTATTTACCAGAATCTGGAGCAGCTTCACATGAGCATCCCCTGCCCCCTCCTTTTTAAATCCAAGAAGGAACACAAACCTGACCATATGGATTACCTCATTCGCCGCCATTTCCCTCCATGGCACCGCCTTTTTTATACGGATGCTGGAGATAAATGGAGTGATAATGCAATCCGGATCGGTATGTGGTATGGCTACTGCATAAGGCTCTATGGGTAATGCAGTAGGGTACTCTTCTTCCCTCGCCTGAATACTCTCTAAAAAATCTTCTGTCACGTAGCCTGATTCTATAAGCTTCTCTGACATGATTTTAAATAATTCTTCCCAACTCCCCACATCCAAATCCAGCTGTACCAGTTCTTTGAATACAATATCTCCCATCACGTTTCAATACTCCTTATTTTTATTATCAAAGCTACACGCGCGCTCATGTCTCTTCTCTATGTTTAAATTATAGTTGCCGGGGATAACCTTTTCAATGATAATAGGGCACAGCTTTTGTTTCCGGCATTGCACAATCCTGTGATGGGCAATGATTTTCGGCCAGTTTGTGCCTTGCATGAACCACCTCTTCTCTGAGTGAGTGTTTTCTAAATCAGCTGGTCAGAAAGTGGTGAAGCAACGTAGAAACTGAAAAGCAGAGAAAGAATCCTCTGGTTTATAGATTCTTTCTCTGCTTTTCGTATGCGGTTCTGGATACAGAACTGGTAGGGCTTCATTCCATCTCCCTGAACGTGCCAGCCATTCCCCCGACAAAGCTCCACTGGCGCTGCATATAGGATTTCAGATTTTCCGTACTTTGCCTGTATGCCGCCCGAACTGTTTCCGGATTATCGAAATTCTGCGCTACTGCATCGGCGGCGCAGTACCCGCTCTCCATCCCGGCAGATATGCCCTCGCCCATCGGATTTAGGAATCCGGCGGCTTCCCCTGCAAAAAGGATGCGCCCCACGCCGTAGTCTACATGACAGCCCGGACGGATATACGGCATCAGCCACTTCTCTTCTTTCGCCTGTCTGCTGATCTGCAGATGGTGCTTTTCCTCCATATACGTAATGAAGCGCCCATAATAATGCCCGATTTTATCCATATCCTTCACGGATACCCCAAGCACCAGCAGGCCATCCTTCACGTTGAACCATGCGTCATATTCCGAAAGCTCCGGCTGCAGGTACGCATAGAAGTAATGCGGGTCTAAGTCTATGCTGCCCTGATTAAAAGTCTGGTATGTGATTATGTATCCGGGAACTTCCCCGGTAATCTTCCGTTTCAATACCCCGACAACACCCTCACAGTCAATGACATACCTTGCCCTCTCAGTATAATTCTTCTGCCCGTGCAGGCCGGCTTCCACAAATCCGTCCTTTTCCGTGCAGGAAAAAGCCGCCACGCCGTCCCTGACCTCTGCGCCGCTCTCCTTTGCTTTTTCCGCAAGCCACCCGTCAAAATGGCTGCGCCATACATTCAGCCCCTCCTGCTCGAAATGGTATTCCTTCCCCACGTCATTTGTAAAGATCATGCCCCTGTTCCCTGTCGGGGTACACATGGCAGACTCCGGCACGGCCTCCCCAAAATAGTTCTTTACAAGCTCCATTGATTTCTTTATCAGCACGCCCGAACAGGATTTGTACCTGGGCATCCTGAACTTTTCCACTAGAAGAACCTTATAGCCTTTTTCCGCTAAAGCCTTGGCCGCCGTGCATCCCGCTGGTCCTGCCCCGACCACTATCACATCATACATCCGTATATCATCCTTTCCGCTGTTTTCTATTACTTCGGCAGGATACCGTTCCTGCTAAAGTAAAAGTATCATCTGAATTATACCATAGAAATTTTCTGTTTTCATCCGATGGCACAAAGCGACTATTTTTGGGGGAGCGGAATGCAAAAAAGAGCCATTGATGAGCAGATTTGCTCATCGATCCGTCCTACCAGGGAAAGCGCAGTTCTGGGTTCCAGAAAGGTTTCGGCGATGTAATCGTAGATGCCGTCCAGGACTCGCAGTGCGCGGCTCATCAATTTGACGCTGTACTTATCCAAAATGCTTCCTCCTTAATGCCGCCAACGTCTCTCGTGCGTCAAAGAACTGTCCATCCTGTTTGTGTTCTGCCTCTGCTAGCGCGATTACGGCATCTGTTTCAGCAGTCTCAACCATTGTTTCATAGGTCTCAATACTCATAACCACCAGATCGCCGTAGCCGTTTTTGGTAATGAATACCGGTTCGCGGCGGGCATGGCAGATTTCGGAAATTTTATTGGTATTACGCAAGCCCGTGATCGGTCTGATCTGTGGCATTTTGCCATCCCCTTTCTTTGAACGTTATTATGATATAATTATGTTTAAAAATTCAAGCGGAAGCAATTTGCTCTGCTTTTTCATAAATATTTCCTTTTCCAACAAATAATTGACATATGATATCTTTGTACGTATAATAATAGTATAGGAGTGAGAAATTCTCCCATAAAATAGTGTTCGCTTCCTGATATGCGGCTTATAAATGGTCAGGACGGCAAATAGTGTTCGCTCCCCGATATGCGGCTTATAAATGGTCGGGATTAAAATGTTTGTAACGCCCTGTCGAAAGGCAGGGTGTTACTTTTATATAGGAGATTTTATGTTACAAGCTCAATTATATTTCCTTTCAGATCAGTATTATCAGGATTTTCCGGATGATAAGCTTATGAAAAATAAAGATACCATTAATGGGATATCTCATAACCGCCCCTGTTTCTTTGCATTATGTGTTTAAAATCTACCATGGACTTGAGCTGCAGCTCCAGGATATTATTTCTTCCACATATTCCAAGACAGAAAGGCCCTGGGAAAATCCATCTCCCAGGGCCTGAAATTCTATATTCTTCTAATGTCTGTGCATAGAGAACTGATCCATCGGATAATTTTTCAGATTCTCCAAAACCTTTCTGCCGTCTGCCGCAGCAATGAGGGCGTCTCTGTCTTTCTTGGCTTCATTCTCTGCCTTGTGCTTGCTGGGGCCGCCTACACAGCCGCCAACGCAGGCCATACCTTCGATAAAGTCCTCAGGCAGCTTGCCTACCTTCATAAGCAGCAAAGCCTTCTTGCACTCTGCGCCGCCGCTGCAGGTGGCAACCTTGGGATTGATATCCTCTCCCATCTCCTTAAAGCACTGGAGAACTGCCGCGGTTACGCCGCCGCCGTTTCCAAATCGCTTGCCAAATACAGAGCTTTCCTGATAATTGTTCTCCTCCGGCTCCAGTTCTACTTCCTTGGCCCGAAGCATTGCCCGCAGCTCCCCAAAGGTCATGGCGTAATCTGCGTTGTCCTGAATATTCAGATCCAGTGTCTCGCTCTTTTTAGCAATACAAGGGCCTACAAATACGGTAATCACGCCGGGGCGCACGGTCTTTAAATAGCGGGAAACCGCGCACATGGGGGATACAGTGGTGGACATATTATCCAAAAGCTGGGGGAAGTGCTGCTTAATCATGTTGACAAATGCAGGACAGCAGGAAGTGGTCATCTTCTTGCCTTCCTTGTAGGCCTCTGCCCATTCTTCCGCCTCGTATGCGGCAGTCATATCGCCGCCCAGACCTACCTCTACCATATCGGCAAAACCGGCCTTCTTTAAAGCAGTCTTTAAGCTGGCCATGGTAATATCTTTTCCGAACTGGCCTTCTGTAGCGGGAGCCACCATGGCAACTACTTCCTTGCCCGCCTTAATCAGATTAATCACATCTACCATAAAGGTTTTGGAGCCAATAGCTCCGAATGGACAGCTGTGGATGCAGGCGCCGCACTGGATACACTTTTTCTCATCAATCTGGCAGATACCGTACTCATCATAGGTAATGGCGTCTACCGGGCACACCTTCTTACAGGGGCGCTCCAGATGAGCGATGGCATTGTAGGGGCAGGCCTGGGCGCATTTTCCACATTCCTTACACTTGGTTGGATCAATGTGGGCTCTGTGCTGGCCCATGGAAATAGCGCCGAAGTTACAAGAGCTCTGGCAGGCCTTTCCCATACATTTCCGGCAGTTATCGGTTACGATATAGGATGCAATGGGACACTCTTCGCAGGCTGCATTGATAACCTGAACCACATTGATAGAATCCCGTCCGGTAGGACATTTCCCCTCTGCCAGGCGGACTCTCTGCTTAATCAGCTCCCGCTCTTTGTAGATACAGCAACGGTACTGTGCCTGAGGCCCGGGTATCATTTGATATGGAATTTCGTCTCTCTCCGCCTCCAGCGTTCCTTCCCAGGCCTTCTTTGCCACCTCGTACAGGACTTCGTGCTTTAAACGTAAGATTGTAGCGTCATTGGTAATCATAATGGTTCCTCCTAATAATAAGTCACTATAACCTTTTTCCCCATTTCTTCAATAGCATGTTTTAACTGGTCCACCAGGTTCTGCCGGATTCCCAAATCAAAGGGCAGGTTGGGATTCTGGTAGGCGCTGTTAATGGCCTTGCCCACAAACATATGAACCTCGGTGCAGTCCTCAATCAGCATCTTGGCAATCATGGACGCCCCGTTTTTCTTATCCAGCTCTAAGAAGAAATCCTCATTAATCGTCTCATTCTTCACATACCGCCGAATCAGATGCAGCACCCGGTTAAGGGTAAGAACACCCTCAGTCACCAGATCCACACCCTCAATAAAAGCGATTGGCGGAATCTCCGGATCTACATAATCTAAAGACACATCCAGCTTCTTGTTTAAAACTCTGGATACAACCGTGGAGCTGGTGCCGCCGCTGACGATTTTCTTTGCAGTATCATCTGCCATAAAGGCCCGAACCATAGCGGTATCGTCCGCCGGATCGCTGGCCGGTCCGGTCATCAGATGGACAGGCTTGCTGTCAATAATCCGCATAACTGCAACGGTGGTATCGTCTCCCGGCTTAAACTGATAAAGCTCGTCGCAGGCCCGGCTTAAAGCTCCAGCCAGGCGGGCCGCAGAAACAGTCCGGTAATATTCCTTTACCGCGTACTTTGCAATGTCCTCCCAGAGCCAACCGAAGTTTAACAGTTCCCCCACTCCGGCGTGGATCGTTCCATCGCTCATTAATACCAATGCGTCCCCCCGCTTTACTTTAAAGCGGAACTCATTAATTTTCTTCCCTTCTACTTCCCGAATATTCTTGGGAATCTGCTGAAGCACCCCGTCCCGGATAAAGATACATCCCGGGTTATCAAACTCCACCAGATAGGCGTCGCCGTTATGAAATACCTGGAGAATGCTAAAGGTGGAGTAAGCCACCTGGCGGACCTGGCACACCGGCAGGGTCTGCACTATGGTATCCACACATTCTTCCAGGGTAGCGCCGTTTAAAAACATGGTTCCCAGAATCTTGGAGGTGAGGGTTGCTAAAATATTAGCCTTTACTCCGCTTCCCATGCCGTCTGCCAGGATCAAAATATTGGAGTCGTTGGTCTCTAATATCTCTACCTTGTCGCCGCAGAGAATCTCAGTAAATTTATTCAGGCTTTTGTAAGCAACGTCTACAGTAATCCCCATTATTTGACCTCGCTTTCACTGCCGTCCTCCAGAAGAGATTTGCACAGCTTCGTCAGGGTAGTCTTGGTTTCTGCCGTAGTCTCGCCTAACAAGCCGGCAATCTCCTGAGCTACCATCATCTGCTTGTGAATAACCTTCTGGGCCAAATCAATGGTGTCAAGTTTCTTCCCGTACTCCTCTCTGGCCTGCTCTTCCTGTTTGGTAATATCAATAAAGGTTGAAAGAACCGCATCCTCTTTCTCTATGTACACGATGTTTTGCAGTGTTGCCATGTTATACTCCGGATAAGAAACCTTCTTGCCATGGATATTCTGCCTGGTATCAAATACCCACTGGAAATCCGCCGGATCGATATATTCAAACAGGTAGGAGTGAAGCATCTCTCCCCTGGTCTTTCCAAAATACTGCTCCACAATATTGGAACACTCTAAAATCATCATATCCCTGTCAACAATCAGAACAATATTGGGAGAGGTCTCCATAACCAGATTTGATAAAGACTCGGCTTTGCTGTGCATATAGGGAATACACATATTCAATTCCGCTTTTTTCTGGAATACGGCAATGGCCTTTTCCCGGCAGGTAGGATAACCGCAGGCGCTGCAATTTAACTCGTCCTCCGGCTTGTTCTTGCCGATCATCTTTAGGATATTCTGAATATCTTCTTCTGTAGGCATGGGATCCTGAGGACGCTTATCCTCGAATACCTTTCTAAAGGAGATTCCTTCTGCCATGGCTTCCATCTGGGACTCTTCCGGGGCCTCTTTTTCAATGGTCTCTTCCATCTCCAGTTTAACCTTAAATCTGGAAATACTCTCGTCTCTCACTGTGGGGCCCTTAATGCAGCCGCCGGCGCACATGTTCATTTCAATAAAGCAACCGGAAATCTCACCTCTTACCATGCTCTCACACAGTTCCATACAGTTGGCGGTTCCGTGAACATAGAATTTTTTATACTGATCTACCTTTTTCTTGGTGGCCAGAATGGAATTTACAACGCCGTTGGTTACCGGATACAGGCGGTTTACCTTGGGATCCAGCTTTTCAAAGGGGATATCCTCACAGTCCGAAATGGTAATCTCTTCCTCGGAAAGCCACTTTTCGATATCACCGAAATTCAGAACCGCATTGATATAGCCGGGATGTCTGGGATCCGCCGCTTCTTTCTTTTTGGCAATGCAGGGGCCGATAAATACTATCCGGGCGCTGGGGCCGTATTCTTTTCGCAAAATCATGCCGTGAGCTACCATGGGCGATACTACCGGCGCCATAAAGGGCACCAAAGCCGGATAATAAATTTCAATCAAATCATTCACGCTGGGGCAGCAGGTCGTAATAATATTTTCCATCTGTCCCTCTTCCAGAAGGCGGTTGTACTCTTCCGTTACAAAAGCAGCTCCTTCGGAGGTTTCTCTTACATCTGCAAAACCCAGTTTTCTTAAAGCAGCATTAACCTGGCCGATGGAACTGTATTTTAACAGTCCCATATAGGACGGGGCAATGGATGCCACTACGGTCTCTCCCCGGCTGATCATGTATTTTACTTTATCCAGATCGCTGACCAAAGTTTTGGCAGACTGAGGACAGACCTGGAGGCAATGGCCGCAGAGAACACAGCGTTCCGGAATAATCTCTGCCCGCTCATTTTTAATCATAATCGCCTTGACATCGCAGTACCGGACACACTTATAGCAATGTTTACACTTAGCCCCCTTAAAATCAATAATATTCATGCTCTACAGCCTCCCCATGATTTCCTTCTCAAAAAAGGCTTCCGTATTTTCCGGCTGGAGGGAATGAAGAACTCCGTCAACCGTTACACATACGCCGTTTACACAGTTGCCGCTGCAAAATGCTCCGTTTAAGTCAACTTTGTCTCCCAGGCCGTTTTTTGCCACCAGTTCCTGCAGCTTCTGGATAATCTCTCTGGAACCTCTTAAATGACATGCACTTCCGATACAAATCGTTACTTTCATCTCTCTTCCTCCATACTTTTGTATTTACGCGTCTAAGGGCCGATCTACCCGTGTTTCCTACATTATCTCACATTGTCATATTATTATCAATTAAAAATTTGTGATATTTTTCCCGGATTTTTTGTTTTTTTTGTCAGGACAATCCCTGGCCCTTCCAGAGAGTAAAATACAGGATAACGCCAATGGCCCCGGGAGCCAGAAAACGAATCACAAAAGCCCAAACGGATTTTAGCGTAAAACGAGTTTCCATACCAGCTTCTATCTCCGCCGCTGCATTTTTGCTCCCCCATATCCAGCCTGTAAAAATGCAGAACACAAGCGCTCCCAGTGGAATCATCAGATCGTCCGTAAATTTCTCCATTACCGAATTCATGGGAAGCATTTGAATTCCCGATGAGAAATGAAACCAAGGCAAATTAATTTTCCCTCCCGGATCCTGGGACAGAGAATATCCTGCGCTTAAAATACTCATTCCGGCCCCCAGGCCTACCGCCGCCTTAAAGCGATGGAGCCCAAACTCTTCTTCCAGATAAGCCACGCAGCTTTCCAAAATACTGATGGCGCTGGTAAGCGCCGCGAAAAACAAAAGAATAAAGAATACGGCCCCAAATACCACTCCCCCGGGCAGGCTGGCAAATACCCTGGGAAGGACCATAAAGGCGAAACCGCCGCCCATTCCCAGCCCTTCCTGTCCCAGGGTGACAAATACTGCCGGAATAATGGCAAAGGCCGCCAAAAATGCCACCAATGTGTCTAAAATACAGATCCACGCAGAACTCTTTACCAGGTTCTCGGTTCGGGGTACATAGGAGCCGTAAGTAATCAGGATTCCCATTCCTACAGAAAGCGAAAAAAATGCCTGACCTAGAGCCGCCACAAAAGTGTCCCGGTTAAAATCCGCCGGTTCAATGGTGAACATAAATTTCAGACCTTCTTTTGCGCCCGGGAGAGTGGCAGATCGGATGGCGATTCCTATAAGAAGGAGAAACAGACATGGCATCAGCGCCTTGCTGACTCTCTCAATTCCCTGAGAAACGCCTTTAATTACGATGTAAATACAGAGAATTAGAAATAGCAGGTCCCAGGCCAGCGGCTCCGCCCAGTCACTGATAAAGTTGACAAAATAATCTTGGTATTGGGTAGTGCCGCCGCCGAAATGAGCTCCGGTTATGTAAACCAAAATGTATTTTAATACCCATCCTCCCACTACACAGTAGTAAGACATAATTACAAACAGAGTTACAATCCCAATCTTTCCGGCAAAAGTCCATCGTTTGTCTAATGTCCGAAAAGCCCCTACCATGTTTTTCTGGGTTCCCCGGCCGATAGCCAGTTCTGCCAGCATAACAGGAAACCCGATTACTGCTACAATGATAATATAGATTAGAATAAACGCGCCTCCTCCGTTGGCTCCTACTTTTCCCGGAAACTTCCAGATATTTCCCAGTCCTACTGCGGATTCGGCAGCGGCAAGGATAAATCCCAAATTGCTGGCCCACTGGCTTCTCTTCTGCTTCATGGTGTATTCTCCTGTGTCTCTTTAGAGCATCTTTAATATCTGCGTATCTTATCCCCGCTGTCATCAGAAGTTTTATCAATAGATTTTATAACCACATAATATCCACCGGCGGCGCCTACATGGACAAATACTCTTTCCCCTGCTTTATGTTTAAAAATTGCCTTTCCCAAAGGGGATTCTGTACTGATTTTATGTTCCAGGGAATTTTCTCTGACCGTGGTGACAATTTTATAACGCTCGGTCTCGTCATCCTCTTCAAAATACAGCTCCACCACGTTGTTCATGCCCACCTCGTCCTCAGCGGAATCCTCTGAAATCACCTGAGCGGTACGGAGCATCCTCTCCAGATAACGAATTCGGCTCTCGTTTTGGTTTTTATCCTTTTTAGCTGCATGGTACTCAAAGTTTTCACTCAAATCTCCGTGAGCTCTGGCTTCCTTTACCGCTTCTATGGTTTCCTTACGTACCACTAATTTTCGGTATTCGATCTCCTCTTCAATCTTTTTAATATCATTTTGTGTCAATTTATCGTACATTTCTTCTGCTCCTTGTCTCAATCTAGTCTATTTTTATTATAATGGATCTGTATCTTTGGATCAACTTAAAAAGCTCCCACCGGCCAGTAGAAGCTTTTTAGAAAACTTATTCATCTTTTATATATTCTATCAGGTCCTGTATTTCGCACTGGAAATATTCACAAAGCTTGCAGATTAAATTAGCGTCAATTCTTTGAAATTCATCTCTGCAATACCGGTTAAAATTAGCCCGTGGAATATCCAAATCCTTACACACTCTGTTTTTACTGATATCTGCTGCTTTTATAAGCTCATTGATTTTCATATGCAGATGTCCCATAATCTCACCACCCTATGATGAAATTATATCCAGTAAATGTTTTTCTGGTAATTCACTGTATAAAGAGTTATTATATAGTTAGATTATCCATTATAGGAGGTTATTATGTATTCTTCTAAGAAAATATTCTTGTTAAAAATTTTGCATTTCCAAAACATATATAAAAAGAAAATTTCCCGTAAAAGAATCCAGCAAATCCGAAGCTGCTATAAAGAGTTAAACCTGTTTTGTTTGGAAAATAGGCTACAATGTGGTGTCCGCTGCAGTCGTAACTCCGTCTCCATCCGTATCCAAGGAGCTTTTCTTCTGATTTCAGATGAAAGCCCCAAGATGCAATGGCTGTTTCAAAATGCCAATCTAATAGAATTCAACTGTTCCCAAGGCATGATCCAGATAGAGCTTTGGTTTCGCTGCTGGAATCTGGATCCGTTATAATAAAGTTCCGCTGCTTAGTTGGTTTTTATGTATAGAAAAAGAAGTGATTCCTCACTTCTTTTTCTATATTGCCTTAATTTGCCTTTTTTACTGGTATGACATCAATTCGAATTTTAGGAGTTGAAGATAGGTATGCTAATATTCCCAAAGATGCCATTGCTTTTCGCTGCTTATCTTTGCTTTGCTTTTTTTGGCAATTCTTCTCAATTACCTTCATTTAAATATCCCCTCCTTTTTTATAAAAATTTCTGGGACATATTCATAAAGCTGCTGAGTATAACTCAATATAGCATCTACAAACTTATCTTCTTGTTGATTGATTTTAATTTCGTGTTTGCAATCGAAGGCAACTATTGCATCTATATCCTTATCTTTATTAAAAATAGGACATACTATTATAAATTTTAAATCACTAGTTTTACTCTTTTGAAAATCTGTCAAATTATAATCTTTACTATTTGTCTCTTTAAGATTATCATCGTAAATAATTTTTCGATTCTGATAGCATTTTCCTACTAAGCCTTGAACATTATCACTTGGTGATACTTGAAATTTCAAATTATTAGTTAAACCTGCCTCTGCTAATCCTTCAATATTTTTTATCGAAAACAATAATGGAATATTCTTGTTAAATAAATATTTTATTCTCCACCACAGAGTTTTCTCTGGAACAAAAATCCGTATATCAATATTGCAATATTCTCTTCCTAAAGTTTCTGCCAACCCACTTATTAAAATATCTTTATTATACTTTATAAGCTGCCGGGATTGTCGCTTATACTTTCCTTCCTCCACTTCATGAATTATTAAATTCGTTGTTAATAATGCAAACGTTAAAAATACCCCCATAATAGAAAAATTACTTTTTAACGTTTCAATATCTACAGCCTCTCCAATGTATCCGTTTACCTGCAAATTATTTAGAGTATTGATTGTTCCCAATAAAGTAAATATCGCAGGTATAAGTGAAAAAAGGACGCCTTTTATTATAATTGCCAACGTCTTTTTCATATTCCCCTACTCATATCTTTCACTTTTGTATATAGATAATATAGCATAAATTATAAAATCTGTCAATATTTATCCACATATCATCCACATACTATCCACATGTTTATCCACATTTAAGTGAAACAGACGCCAGGGCTTGAATCCCTTTTTATCTTATGCAACACACAACAAAAAAAGCCCTGACAACTCAAGGCTCTTATCGTGCCGCAGACCGGAATCGAACCGGTACGGGTATTACTACCCACGGGATTTTAAGTCCCGGGCGTCTGCCAGTTC
>ERZ808044.858-NODE-858-length-23607-cov-7.002847_pt1 | contig 23607 bp, 29 predicted proteins | sample MGYA00380195_ERZ808044 | MGnify/ENA primary metagenome ERZ808044 (study PRJEB31490, sample SAMN06133423) | mouse gut metagenome | isolation source: Z7_2 | host: mice | place: China: Chengdu | collected 2015-05 ...
CCCGTCGTGCCAGACACTTTGTTGAACACGTCGCTGTCGTTCTGCTTTCGGATGTGGTGTACGACAATGACCGCCAATGAGTGCCTGTCGGCAAAGTCTTTGATAAGGGAGATGTCCCCGTAATCGCTTGCGTAGGCGTTGTCTTTGGATGCGGTGCGGACTTTCTGCAAAGTGTCAATCACAATGAGCCTGCTGTCGGGGTGTTCTTTCAGATAATCCTCCAACTGCACGATAAGACCGTCTGACAGCTTATCGCTTGCCACTGCAAAATGAAGCCGCCCGCTTGCTTCGTCCGTCAAGCGGAACAGCCTGTCTTGGATGCGGCAGAACGTGTCCTCAAGGCAGAGGTAAAGCACATCGCCCTCCCGTGTCGGCATATCCCACAAGGGGATTCCCTGCGACACGCATAGGCAGAGCTTTAACATGAGCCAGCTCTTGCCGATTTTCTGTGAGCCGCAGAACAGGGTTAAGCCCGTGGGTATCAGACCGTCCACCACAAAGGACGGCTTCTCAAGCGGTTCATAAAGGAGCGTGTCGGCGTTGACCGTTTGAAGCTTCTGCATGGGATTCCTCCTTTCGGGCAGTGTCTTTGGTTTTGTTGCACATAGGCATGACCTCCTTAAAATAGATTTACTCCCACGAAAAGAAGTGAGAGTATGTAATGCCGCCATCTCTACGCCGATAAAAAACAGATTTCTTTTTCGGGCGGTAATCGTCAATGTTGGAGATACTTCCTCATTTCCGCCTTGACTTTCTCCCTTGCAACCGAAACGGACTTCTGGACAGCGGAAGCGGTGCAATGCTCCATCTCTGCGATTTGGTAAAAATTGAAATCATATTCGTAATAGAGCAGGAAACGCCGCCTTTGTATCTCTGGCAGTCGTGCAACCGCTTTGTAAAACAGTTCATTCCGTTCTTTTTCAATCATGCTTTCATCAAGCGTCTTAGGCACTCGCAACGCCCGTCTGTAAAGCGTTTCATCCCATACCTCGTTAAACTCCCTGTGCCGCTGGTTCCATTGCTGAAGGTTTCTGTTCTTCCTTTCCATCTGCCTAAATTCAAAGAATAGCGGTTCTGACACTTCCAGTTCGTGGTGTTCCCCCTGCCCGTCCTTAAAGCTGATAAAATACCTTTTGCCGCTTTCCGTGGATTCCTCCCGAAGCGTGTACGTCTTTGCCCCGTATGCCATTTCCTTATTCCTCCAATCGGGATTTAGGTAAATCCAGAATTGAGAGGGCAGGAAAAGCCCCCTCATTTTCCCAAAGGAAAAAACAAGGGGGCTGAACGCCTTAAATTTTGTTTTCGATTATCTTCCTCAGCTTTGCAAGGATTTTAGCTTTGCGCTTGTTCACAACGCTCTGTGTCACGCCTAACCGCAATCCGACTTCCCGCTCGGAAAGCTCTTCAAAGAAGATTGCGTTTATCAATGCCAGCTCACTGCCCGACAATAAAGGCAGGGCGGCTTTCAGCCTGTCCACCATCACCGCATGGACAACGGTTTCTGCAACGTCCACCGCTTCATCCACAACGAAGTCAAACACATTTCCCTCACTGTCTGTAAATCCCTCCAATGAGAGCAGCTTGTGGTTTGTGTCCAGTTTTTTCAGATAACGCCATCTCTCTTTCTCCTTGTAGAAATCTGCGTACTGTTCCCGCACTACCTCAAGCAGACAACCCTGTACGGGGATAAACAGCTTGTCCATGTAACTCTGGTCGGATTCCCTGCGGCGGCAGAAATCCCGATAGGACAACTCCACATAGACATTGTTTTCTTTGATATATACTTTTCTTGGTGCATACTTCACCGTAAGTACCTCCCATCTGAATTTTTGAAATGCTGAAATCCAGATGGAGAGGGGCGGGGAGCGACAGCCAACAGCAGAAACAGCCCTGCGGCACATTCCGATAAAAAACGACAAAAGAAAAACCGCAAAGGCTGTCACCACATAAGGAGGTAATTTAAAAACATTATTGGAATACAACTTATTGGGGATAGCAAAGGCAAAAGCCAGCGTCAGAAGCGTTTCTGCTTCTTACGCTGGCTTTCTTTATGTCAAAAATAAAATCGCACATTCGCAAAGTGGAAAATCCTTTGCTACACTTTAGGCAAAGGAGGTCGAGAAATGTGTGATTTCAAAAATATTACATAGCGATTGACAAAAATGAACGGCGAATTATCATCAACAGTTTAAATAATCTAAGAAACAAAATGATTGAGAACGGCAGGCATACCAATGCGGTTGATGAAATTCTAATCAGAATCGTAAATGTGCCAATTAAAAAATTCAAAATTACGGAGGTTTAAGGTGATGAAAAAGACAATTTTTGAAGAAATGGGCGGCACTTATACACAGGTTGGAGATTATTTTCTTCCCGATTTAAAGCTGCCCAAAGAAAAAACAAAGCCCATTGGCATATGGGGACAGCGACACAGACGCTATCTGCAAGAATATAAAAGAGCAACTTATACTGCTCTGCTCACAAGCGGTAAATTGAACGACTACCTTGCTGATATTGACGAGCAGGCAGAAAAATTGTTTTTTCGGCTGGTAAAGCAGATGGCAGAGCGTGAAAGTGTGACGGAACAGTTAAAGGCGGATAATCAGCTTGAATGGGTACAAAAAATGAACTGTATTCGAAATAGTGCAATGGAAATTGTAAATACAGATTTGATTTATAACTAATTGACAATAGCGGCAGGGAAAATCATTTCTTCCCGCCGCTAACCTTTATTTTTTATTTGCCCAAAAAGTAAGATACATTTGAGCAACCGATTCAAGCAATACAAGCAATATATGTAAAATAATAAAGATACAAATAGATGTAATGTATTTTAACGATAGAACTGGCAAAAGATTCTGCATAAGAGCAATCGCTATAAGTCCTGCCAAATATACAATCTCAACAATAACATTGTAAGCTATATTAGAAAGTAGAATTTGAAATAAAGATAATTGTTTTCCATTAACGGGCTTATATTGTTTCTTGTTCGATTCAGTTTCTTTTAAATATTGTATATTTTTATTGTCCGCAGATACTAAAATTGTAATGATTGCTACAGAAAACGAAATTAAAATTGCTACGATGCTTATCTGCGTATCTATAAATCCAGCAAAAGTCGATAAAACTTTTTCCGAATCGCCAATATTGAAAAACACAACTAATAATAATGCTGCCAAAGCAATTAGCATTGGTGCAAGGAACTTAATAAAGACTTTTTTTCTTGAAATAAAATAATCCTTGATTGGAACAAAAATTATATTTTTCATGTCCTATTCCTCATTTCTTCTATGAATACTTGTGCTTTGCCAAAGAAATCCGAGCTGTTTACCTCGTTAGTTACGGCTTCAGCTAAGACTGATAAATAATGTTTCATTTTCATAAGATCAGTGTCAATCTCAAATTGACCTGAATCATTCGTCCCTTTTACAGAAATCTTTTTAATTCTATTATTACTTTGCAAATCATCATAATATGCTTTGATTAGGTTGTCTGGAAATTTTTTCACACCTTTCGGGCGTTTAAGCCATATTTCAACTTCATCATCAATATCATTGCGATCTGCAAATTGCATAAAATCGTCTTTTATATCCTTCTTGCTGACAGTCAACTTTAGAGCGGATGTTGTTCGCGCATTTTTTAATAAAGTCATGAAGTCATCTCCTGGCATAATCTCATGTGATAAAGTATAGTGAAATTTATCATCGGTATCCTCATTGTAATTTACAAATTGCGTATTAAGGTAGTCAATAATACAATTTATAGATATCCCATAATGATTGCTTTCGTGTACTGCAAGAAAACGGCATTGTCCCTTAGCAAGACGAATACACAAATGCGTTTTTTCTTCATCACCATCTTGCTGACGTTTGCGAGTACCAAGTTCTGTCATCGTTTCAGTATCAATCTCATTACGCACATGATTGTATTTTGCAGATTTGAAAATAATATTATAATTTCCATTTCTCAAATCCTCATATGAATCAAGCCATACAACCTTTTCAGAACTTGTGATATCTTTCTTCCTATTAGCCAAATCTTTTGCAGTAGTGTATAGTAGCAATTTTGAAAACGCGTCTACTATTTGTTGTATATTGTAGACAGAAGTATCATCACTATCTTTTTGCTTTGAAATTGTAAGATAATAAAAGTAAATCGGAACATTTTTCTTCGGTTCTTGACTACTCATTTTCGTCCTCCCTCATCACAATACATCAGACATCAATTTCCAACTGTCACTCTTAATATCGTCAGAATAAGTTTCTGTACAAATGCAAAGTTCGCTACTTTGCTTATCCTGCCGAACAATACCGCCGAGCAACTTATATTTGTCGATATAAGATTTTAGCACTCTAAATTTTTTCGCTGTATATTTATCAATGTCTTCACTATCGCCCGATTTAGTAAAGCCACCTTTTGTTTCAATTATCCACACCTTGCCATCAGTTGTTCCAACGACATAATCGGGATAGAATGATTTTTGCTTTCCAAAGTTATCCGTATAAACGATAGAAAAGTATTCAATACCTTTGTCTCCGTTCTTGTAAAACCACGAAATATTTTTTCTGTTCTCACAATAACGCTCAAAAATCTTTTCTGGCATGGAGCGCTTTTCAGCAGAAGAAAGATATCCCTTATATACATTCTTCGTAAATTCTGCTTGTGATTTTGCAGTTCCATCATATGTAAAAACCATCTCCAGCGGAAATCCAATAGGTTTCTCCGTTATTCTCGGTATTGCCAAAGATAATTGCAGGGATTCATCTGCCATAGCATCACAGACATCTTCAACCAGTAAATGTTTATTATTGATTATAAAGGCATATAATTCTCTTGTTTCAATTTTAAGAATTTTGGACTCACAACGCAATCCATTAAGAAACAACTTACGCATAATGGTATTCGTGCTGTTGTAATCCAAGTTTACTTTATAGCCTATCTCTGCAACACAATGATGATATTTTTTACCATGTTTATGTGTGCTTAGTGCTTCATGTATTGAAATATCGTTCAGTCCAGCTATATTTTCTTTTGACAAAGTGCTTACAGAACCCGATTTCGTATAGTCTATAATATCTTCCGAAAAAGAGTAGCCGTGTGCTTCCAACAACTTTTTGTTCTTAGCAGTGTTGCCTGTAATATGATATTTCTTTTCAAAATACTTGTGTATTACTTTAAGAGATAGTTTTGCATCACGGGGATAAGGAACATCGGTTTTGTATTCGCTGATAAGCGTAAAAGAACGATACTCTGGCTTTAAAAACACCTTGTATGCGTCAAGTGCCCCTTTGCCTAAACTCAGCTTTACACTTTCTGTAAATTTCTCATCCAAAGTATACAGATAGCAGCTATCAAGCAAATCGCTCTCATAGTGTTTTGCCTCAGGCATACGGCGTATCCGTCCAATAGTCTGAATTTCAAACACCTCGCTCATATTGTCACGAAGTTTTACAAGAATTTGTGCACGAGGACAGTCCCAGCCGGTAGCCACAGCCTGCTTGATGATTACTGCAATAGGTTCTGCATTCGCTTCTTCAATATCTTCAAGATTTTGTTTCTTATCAGAAAGCCATACAGCGAGAGCATTGTTTTCATATGTAATTCCTTTACTTTCAAAATATTCTTCTGCTCTGTCAAGTAAAGCATCGGATTTATTTGGAATCTGCACAATTATAAGGGGATTAATTTTCGCCTTTCGATTCAAATATTCCGAATGAAGCTCCTGCTGTTTGGCGATAGCTCTATCAAGCAAATATGCAATTTGATCTTCGACGCTGATATGCTGCTCAAAACTCTCATTGATAATGAGTAATTTCTTAATCAAGCCTTCTGCAATAACATCTTCTTCTGGAATATCAATCAGAACAGCATCTTTATAGTTTTTCGGCGTAGCGGAACAACGAATTATCTTATCTGACTGAAACAGCTCGATAATATCATCCGCCTTTATTGTATCATTTTGATGGGACTCATCAACAATAATTTTAAAATTCAAACCATTATCGAGTGCATTTCGTATATGCTCGATAAAGTTAGTGCGTTCACTATCTTTAAGAGCATTATTGCCTTTCTTTGTCAGCTTTTCCCAGTTAATAAAACAAGCATCATTTTCTTCAAAACCGGCTGTCATAATATCGCAGAGCAATTTTGTCTGACTTCCGTGTATATATCGATCCATTTTTTCTTTGCTCTGCTCTTCAAGATTGCCTTTGCCGGGTGTGAGCCAAATAAATACCGTTTTATAATTGCTTTTGAAATACTCATCCATAAAATGAGTTAGTATAATGGTTTTTCCACTTCCTGTACAGCTTTTAAGAATGATATCTCTGTTCGGCTGTTCCATTGCAACAGTTAAATCAGCAATTGCTTTTATCTGAAAATTCACAAGGGTAATATCCATTTTTAGCCCTCCAATTCTTTATAGTAGTAGTCAGGAATGATATTTATTGTTATCTTCTCATCCTTTAAAATTTGCGCCTGTTGTGCGTCCATTAAAATGTCGTGCCCCAAATATAACTTCTGGCATTTTTCATCAATGTGTGTGATAAAATCATCCAGTTCTTCTTCTGTCAGCACAATGCCGATTTCAGCGTTGCCTATAAAGTTCACGCCGTTTTCAAGCTCAACAAGTTCACGGATATGAAAAAGCAGTTCGTCCGCATATTCGTAATACATACGCTCGTTTATAGGCACATATTCAACCTTATAATATTTGAGCGAAGCGGCGTAACCTTCTTTGTCAATCACACGCTTTACACGCTCATAGGTAATATCACGGCAGATATTATTTTCATTGTTGGTGCAAAGGATAAATTTACAGTTATAGTCGCTGTTTTCAGAATTATACTTCAATACGGCATGTCCCGTTGTACCGCTACCCGCAAAGAAGTCCAAAACCGTGCCATTTTCATTGGCTAATGCAATTTCAATAATACGCATTATTAGTTCTTTAGGTTTTGGAGTATCAAAAATTGCCTTGCCATCAAACAATTCCTTTATATCGGCAGTAGCTTGTCTTGTTGTTCCAAAGCGGTCTCCGTTCCACAAATTTTCGGGTGTTCGTCCTTTTTGATTACATAAATAAATCTTTCTTATGATACCCGAAAAATCAGGTTTAAAAATAATCTCTCCTGTTTCTATCATTTTGTCCAAAGTTTCCTTAGACCATCTCCAACCCTTTTCTGGTGCTTTTATCACATTGCCATTGGGTGCGATTATGTCGTAACACATAGTAGGTCTATAATTAGGACTTCGCACATCCCCCGAACGCCAATCACCACGAGGATCGTTATCGGGATTGCGATAATTTTTATTATCTTCCTCTGTTCTCGCAAATAGAAATTGTGGCAAAGTAGCAATATTTTTAGCGTAAATCAGTAAACAGTTGTATTGACGTGAAAAATGACGCTCGTCATTTTTGCTCTGCTGTGTATGTTTCCATATAACATTGGCAACAAAATTGTTCTCTCCAAAAATACTGTCACACAGTATTTTCAACTGTGAATACTCATTATCATCAATAGAAATAAAGATTGAACCCTGTTCGTTTAATAACTTTTTAGCCAAGGTTAAACGATTGCTCATAAATGAAAGCCATTTACTGTGCCGAAAACCATCTAATTTATCAACATAGGTATCATTGTAAATAAAATCCTTACTACCCGTGTTATACGGCGGATCTATATAGATAAGGTCGATTTTACCCTTGTGTGTCTTTTCAAGTAATTTGAGAGAAGCAAGATTATCCCCCTCAATAAGGAAATTCATCGCACCACCGTTATCAATGAATAGATCTGCATTTTCCGTCAACACTGGCGTATATGTATCAAGAACCTCGTCAATTTCTTCCCGATGTTCTTCAAACACAAGCCCGTATTTCTTGCCATTCACATCTTTTTCAAGCTCCGCAAGGTAAGAAAGCAAGTTGCCCGTGTTCTCATCCTGCGGTGCAGCAGCGATAAAGTCACGAATTTCTTTGATTTTAGCAAGTAAATCTTCACGCTTTTTCTTTGATATGTTTGTACTCATTTCTGCTCCTCCAACTGCTTTTTTATCAGTTTTGCCTGCAAAATATCCCTCTGCATAATTAACTCTCCGACAAGCTGGTCGTTTGTCGATTGATTAAATGGTACAGAAGATGTTGCAAGCTTTACAGACGTAATTGCCGCTACATTTTCATCGTCTCTCCTTAATTCTTGAATTTTTTTAATTGCATTTTCTCTATCCAACAAACCATATTTTTGATAATTACATATAATATTTTCTCTTTCTGCAATATCATTAATCATTGATTCTTTGTCAAATATGTCTTTCAAAGGATTGCTCATTATTCTATTCCCCCAGTTCACATCCACTCGCCATTAGTGGCAGACCATTTTTCATTAAATTCTTTGCACACAACCGCTGCTGTAAACGGTTTTATCAAGAAAGTTTTTATTGTTTTTAACACGGCACTGTAATCATCCGTTTTTGTGTCAATCTTACGGACAAAAGCTTTCCATTTTTTCTGCATGGCTTCATCGCTGTCAAATGCCGCTACTAGCTCAAATTGTTCCGCAGTAAAGGTATGTCCACGATTCTCAAATGTCTTTCGCAATGCTTCTGTCAGCGTTGCTCCGTCAAAATCAAATTTATTAGCAAGATAATAAATATCGTAATAGTCTTTCATTCGGCTGGAAAATTCCATAAGGCTTAGTATAGCATCAATCTTTTCGGCTATCGTTGTTTCAAGAGAATAGGTATTTACTGTCGGTTCATTAAAACCATCAAGTTGAGTGGGAATTTTTCGTTTTTCCTGTTTCGGCACGATAACATCACCCACGCCAAAATCAATACTAAACGGCGTTTTCGTATTCTTGATTTTAGCCACAAGAGAAACTCCGATACCGGCGTATTTCTTTGCAACGGCAATAGGGGCAATGTCTTTAATCTCAAAGGTAACAAAATCATTGCCTGTGGGCGTGGAGATGATTGTCTCTATTATAGTCTGTAGCTGTTCAGGAGTATTAGGAACTTTCCGAAGAAGAAAATCTACATCTACCGTCACACGACTGTCAAAATCAGTAACGGAATAAATGAACAATCCGCCTTTCAGTACAAGGTTTTCCGCATATTGTGACTTTTCCAAACGGCGCAGGAATTCTTCTTGACAGAAAAGTTGCAGACAAAGCTGATAGCTTCGCCCGCTTTCTTTTGCCTTGTTTTTTAATCTTGCAAGCACGGATGCAGCAATATCAACCATTCAGCAGTACCTCCATTACATTCATAACTTTTGTATACAGTTTCATTTCCTTTGCGTATTTTGACAAGTTTGCAAGGTTCTTTTTTTCATCAACAGCGTAAGCATTGACAGCCTTATTGAAAATTTCATTATCAAGTTTTGTGCGGTACTTAAAGCAATCGCATATTGTCCTCTCTCGGTCATATACAGGCAATAGTATGCCGTTGAAATTATCCATAGATTTTCCGATTGTCAGAAAGTCTCTTTGAATATAGTATGCCTTCATCGGAAATTCCACAATGTTCTTTACGACACGGGATGCTGTTCTTGGTACGGCAATCGACCATTCACGGGGAGAAAAATCATTGTATCCATAATGGAACAATGCAGACTCCACGCAAATAATCCCTTGCGGAAGAAGCTCATGTATTAACTGTTCCTCCGTTGTATCATTGCTCTGCGGAAGCTGATAAAATCCCCTTCGAATCCTCTCAATAACGCCTTCTTTACAAAAAGCTGCTACCTCGTATTTATTTATTCCTTTATCTGCAAAGTCTGAAGTTTTTGCAATACCACCGTTATTTTCAATCACATTTTGTATGGTTTCTTTCTTATTCAAGCAAACACCAACTTTCCACATACAAAAAATAAATAATGCACGTATTCATTATAGCGTATAATTAGAAGAATTGCAACAACTAAGCACTAACACTTTTCTAAACTTGCGTGCCAATCGTATATGTCATATAAATTTAACTTTTGGCCTTCACTAAAATTAAATATTATTCCCACTTTCCAAAAAAATATGCAAAAACTTTTTGGAAAGTATTGACAAACACTTATTTCATTCAGTATAATAAAATACTCTTTTAAGTGAATCATAACCAATTACATATCTTCACAGAATTTGGGAGTACAGCTTTACTCCGTACACGCCTGCGGTATGCGAAAAGGAAATACCGCCGCTTTTGAAACTGCTTTGAACTGTCGGCAACAGATAAGCGTAAAAGACAGTTTCGACTTTGAATCTCAAAGCCGGTTACATCATTGTGAAACCAAAACCCGCAAGGGATAAGTCTATCCTTTTGTATTGGTCGGTACACATTGATGTGCCGGCTTTTTTGTTGTCCAAAACGCCGGTTACAACTGAATGACCGGCTGGATGGGATATGATTTTGCGATGACCTCTTTTTCGGAGAGTAAGCGAAACAACGCCGCCTAAGATGGGGGCAGGGACAGAAAAACGACATTCAGACAGACCGGCGGAAAACAACAGACCGTATGCGGCAGAAAGAGTGTCGCATACCGTAGCAAGCAGGGAAACTGTATTGACAGTTTCCGCCCCAACCGGCTTTAAGAGCCGATTGCCCTTTGGGGAATCCCCCAATCCCCTTACAAAATCCAAGAAAGGACTGATGTTATGAACGAAGCCAAGAACAAAAATTTATTTATCCGTGTGAGTGACAAAGAAAAAACTATCATAGTGCAGAACGCCAAAAAGTGCGGGCTTTCCGTGTCAGAGTATCTCCGCCAGCGTGCTTTGGGGTATATGCCGAGAGCCGTCCTGCCCGAAATATTCTTCTCTTTTAATGACAAGCTGGACGAACTCTGCGTTGCTGTCGAAGGCAAAATAACAGCGGATACGGAAGAAAAAATAACCACCCTGATTGACGGAATCACAGCCGAGTTAATTCTCCCCCAAAAAGAAAAGGCGGTGCTATAAATGGCGACTACTGGCTTCTGGCCTGTCAAATACAGGCTGAAAGAAGTGATTGACTATGCGGAAAATCCCGACAAAACCATAGATAAAAAGTATGTGGACAGCGATTTATATGCCGCCCTGCGGTATGTTTCCAATGGCAAAAAGACCGACGAGCGTATATATGTCAGCGGCATCAACTGCAACACAAAGCGGGCGTATGAGCGTATGACGGCAACGAAAAAACGCTTTGGGAAAACGGGCGGCAATGTGGCATACCACGGCTACCAGAGCTTTCAAACTGGTGAAGCCACGCCAGAAGAAGCGCACAAAATCGGTATGGAAACCGCAAGGCGGATGTGGGGAAACGGGTATGAAGTTGTTGTCACCACACACCTTAATACAGATAATGTCCATAATCATTTTGTCGTAAACTCCGTATCCTTTAAGACGGGCAGGAAGTTTGAAAACCATATCTCCGACCATTACCGTCTGCGGGAAATCTCTGATGCCGTATGTTTGGAACACGGGAAAAGCATCTTAAAAGACACAGAGTTTTACGGCGGGAGCAAAAAAGAATACTGGCTGAAACAAAACGGCGGACTGTCACATCGTGAGATTCTGAAAGCGGATATTGATACTGTCCTCGCCCAGTCCACCAATTTCAAAGCCTTTGAAATCCGTTTAAAGAATATGGGCTATGAAATCTGCCGTGATGAAAACTTCGCCCATTATTCCATAAAAGGGGCTGGCTGGCAGAGGGCAGTCCGCTTAGACCGACTTGGAAAGGAATACACGCCCGAAGCAATCAGGGCAAGGCTGCTTGACAACCAGCGGTATGTCGGCTATGTCCCATTCCACAAGCCGAAATATACGCCGCTCCTTACGCTTGAAATCGAGTACCATAAAATACAGCGCATGGACGGCATACAGATACTTTTCGCCCTTGTGACTGAACTTTGCAAGCTGGTTACGGGAAACAATATTGCCCCCGAAACTCCCCGCCCGCTCTCCCCCGCCATGCGGCAGGAAATCGTAAAATTAGATAAAACGCTCAAAGAATACAAGTTCCTATGTGAGAACAACATTGATTCCCCGCAGGAGCTTGTTTCTTTTATCGAAGAAAAGCGGGAGCAAATCAACGTATTGGAAAAAGAACGGCAGTCAGTTTACAACCGCAACCGCCATAAGAAAAGCGAGAAATTAAATGTACAGGCAAGGGAAATCTCTGCCAAGATAAAACCTCTGCGGGAAGAATTATCCCTTGCAAAAGCAGTCCTTGAAAAAATACCAAAGCTGAAAGAGGTAATTGAAGCCGAACGGCAGGCGGAAACCGCCGTTATAACAAAAAATAGGGAAAGAAGGTATGCACGATGACAAATACCAAAATTAAAACCAATACCCCGCCGAAAAAAAAGGCGGCGAATATCCAAGTAGATAAACTCCGTACTTTTGAGGGACATCCCTTTAAGGTGCTGGATGATGAAGATATGGGCAACCTTATCGAAAGCATCAGACAGCAAGGCATTATCTCCCCGCTAATTGTAAGAGCGATTGAAAGCACAGATGAATATGAAGTGATAAGCGGACACAGGCGTTTACACGCCGCCGTCAAAACAGGGCTTTCCGAAGTTCCAGCCTTAATTTATCCCCTTGACCGCAGCGAAGCGATGATTGCCGTTGTAGACAGCAACCTGCACCGTGAAAGGCTGCTCCCAAGCGAAAAAGCCTTTGCTTACAAAATGAAAATGGATGCAATGAAACAGCAGGGTAAGCGCACCGATTTAACTTTGTCGCAGCTTGCGACAAAGACGGATACTGCCGCCGAAATAGGAAAATCACAGAATGAGAGCCGTGACCAAATATTCCGCTATATCCGTCTGACTTATCTTATCCCCGAACTTCTTGACAAGGTTGACGAGGGCATTATCGCACTCAGCCCCGCCGTAGAACTCTCCTACCTCTCCAAAGAACAGCAGAAAATATTGCTTGACGCAATGAGCCTGAATGACTGCACACCCTCACACGCACAAAGCATCCGCATGAAAAAAGCGGCTCAGCAAGGCACTCTTTCTTCGGACGGTATTTATGAAATCATGTCGGAGGAAAAAGCCAACCAGACCGAGCGCATCAGCTTTAAGGTACAGGATTTAAAGGGATTTTTCCCGAAAAACTTTACGCAGAAGCAGATGACCGATACCATTCTGAAACTGCTCTACGATTACAACAGAAAACTGGAACGCAGGCGGAACAGCCGTGACGAAAGGTAAGGTGGAAGTATGAAAAAAATAGAAACCTTTACAGTCAGTCCAAATGCAGTCTATATGCTGCCGTCTGAGCCGATAGATGAAAATGAGAAAATCAATTTATCACAGGAAATACTGCCCCGCAGTCCCGATATCCGCATTGAAAGCGGAAAATTAGTGCGTTTCAGCGGGGAAAACGAGTTTTCCCTTAAAATTGGCGGCACGACCTACGAGGTGAATACTCATTTCAGCAGGAACGGAAAACAAAGCATATTGGAGCAGTTTAAGGAACTGATACTGTCTGAAAAGCTGGTTTAATCCAAAAAAGACTTTAATTCCCCCACAGCTTGCTGCGGAGAGTTTATTTATTGCACATTGGAAAAAGATAACTGGGTATGGTAAGATAACCCTGCCTTTGCTATGCCCGGTTGTCGGAAAGGAGCAAAAAATCATGACAACAGCAACGAAAATAAACGGGCAGACAGAAGAAAAAATCACAGCTTTGTATTGCAGGCTGTCGGTTGACGACGATAATAAAGATGAGGAATCCAACAGTATCACCAATCAAAAACAGATACTTTCTGATTATGCAAAGAAAAACGGTTATGCAAATACTATGTTTTTTGTGGATGATGGAATCAGCGGCACGACCTTCCAAAGACCAAATTTTATGCGTATGGAGCGTATGGCGGAAAACGGTGAAATCGGCACGATTATCGTAAAAGATCTCTCCCGCTTCGGGCGTGAGCAGGTGGAAATGGGCAGGCTTACACAAGTGGTGTACCCATCCCTCGGCATCCGCTTTATCGCCATACAAGAGCGTGTGGACACTTTGACCGGTGACGGCGTGGAGATGATGCCCTTCCACAATATTTTCAACGAATGGTATGCGGCGCAGACCTCTAAGAAAATCCGTGCGGTGTGGCAGTCCAAAGCGGAACACGGCGAACGTATCGCTTCTATCGTACCCTATGGGTACAGAAAATCGGAAGATAACCCAAAACAATGGGTAATCGACGAACCGGCGGCACAGACCGTAAGGAAGATTTTTGCCCTGTGCCTTGCGGGGAAAGGCCCGATGCAGATTGCAAGGCAGCTTGAAGAAGAACAGATACTCTCCCCTGCCGCCTATTTTGAATCCATCGGCAGGAAACATGCGCAGAAAGTCCCCAAAAACCCTTGCGGTTGGGAACAGGCGACCGTTGGCTATATCCTTGAAAACAGGCAGTACACCGGCTGCGCCGTCAATTTCAAAAGCACTACCGTCAGTTACAAAGTCCATAAGAGAATCCAGCACAACGAAGAGAATTACCAAATCATACCCGACATGCAGGAAGCCATCATCTCCGAGGAACAATGGCTGAGGGTGCAGGAGCTTCGGAAACACAAGCGCAGACCGACAAAAACAGGCAGGACAAGCCTTTTCTCAGGGCTGCTCTACTGCTACGACTGCAAATCGAAAATGCACTTTGTCGCCGCCAAGAGCATGAGACGGAAACAAGAACATTTCCGCTGTTCCCAATATAAATCTGGCAGAGGGGAATGCTCCATGCACTATATCCGTGACATTGTCCTTGAAAGGCTTGTGCTGGAAGCTGTCAGCGACTTATCCGATTTTGTCCGCTGTTATGAGCCGGTATTCCTGTATCTGCTGGCAAAGAAAAACAACGCCATACGGCAGAAGGAATACCAACAGCTTCAGCAGGCTGTAGAAAACGGCACAAAGCGGATAGCAGAAATCGACAGGCTGATTGAAAAAGTATTTGAGCAGAACGCAGGCGGCATCCTCTCCGATGAGCGGTTTGCTAAAATGCTCCAAAGCTATGAAAAGGAGCAGAAATCACTGACGCAGGAAGTAGAAGAAAACCGCCAGACCTTGCAGAATGCTGAACAGCGGGTAATGGATTTAAGGCTTGTCTTACGCACTTTGCGGGAGATGACCGACATTAAAGAGCTTACCCCTACGCTTGTCAATTCGCTGATTGAGCGTATCGACGTCCACAACAGCGAAAAATCTGGCGGGCACAGCCATGTGAAGGTAGATATTTATTTTACGGCGGTGGGGATGATAGATATTCCCACCGAAAAAGAAATCCTTGCCACGATGGAAGAAATACGGAACAACCCGCAGGACTTTAAATTTGTGGCGTAACAAACGGATACGGCGTAGTCCCCAAAAGGAGGCTACACCGAATCCTACATAAAAGTATCCTTATCTGGCGACAGCAAAGGCACTGTGACCTCTACGGTTATGGGAGATACATATTCTGTTGAGTGGAGATTCTACTTCTGGTTTCATGGCAAGAAGTAGACTTGCATGATTCGGGATACTTTTTTTAACTGGCTTCCTGCTACTCCCCGATATGCTATGTATAAGTCAAATCTGCGTTGCATGAACAGATAGATTACTGCCCGAAAAAAGAACATAAAAAACCCTCCAAACTTTAAAACAGGTCTGGAGAGTGTCTGTTAAGTCTTTTCGGGCATAGCAATACCGCCCACCATAACACCGTTTTTTTATATGGTGGGCGTTTGTCTTAAAACCTTATGAAATAAAATAGAGCCAACGAACTGTGATTTTATTTCACACGTTCATTGGCTCTGCGTCTATGCGTCTGGCTCTGTGATGACTGTTATCTTCATATTTGCTACTTCAATCAATGTTTCTTGTTTGCACTTTGGACAGTAGAGAGGATAATTTTTCAAAACCGTATCTTCTCTAACCTTATTGCGGGTTTTGTTGCCACAAACGGGACAATGTATCCATTCATTCACTTTTTTCACCTGCTTCGTAATATCCAAGTTTGTAGAATTTGTACCATTGTTCAACCGCTTGAGGTGGCATAACATCAAGAGCCAACAATACTTCTTTCGCAAATTCCAGATTTGCTGTTCCATTTGCAGTAATAATATTTTTGCTTTTTACAGCCTGTTGATTTTTATAATATTTTGCGCCAGTGTATTTCTCACCAATATAACTTTGCAAATCTTCTAATGTGTTGCTTGTATGGTAAATATTATTTAACAATCCCATTGTACCTAAATAAACACTGGCATCACAAATTCCTGCAATAACGGCACTTCTTTTCAGAGCTTCATCTACAAGGACAGATACCTGTTTTGCATCATCTGTTCTCCATGATTTACCACCAACTAATATAACTCCGCAAAATTCTTTCTTTATGCACTCAGACAATGTATAATCTGGAATAACTGTAAAACCACCTATGGATTTAATAGCTTCCTTTGTAATTGATACTGTCTTTACACGAAATCCCTCTGTCTGATTGATTGCTGAAGATAAAGGCGTAGCTTCCCACTCCGCAAAATCATTTAAAATAACAAACAATACTTCTTTCATTCTGCACCTCATGTCTCTTTGATATTTTTGAGTATTTCATTATATCGTTCTGTCGCCAATTCGCTCGGTTGTCTTTTACGGCAAAATGATAATTTTGCTAATTTAGGCACAACACGTTCAACTATTATCTTACCATCTACCGTTTTTTCATTTAACACTGTCAATGCTTCAAGGAACCTCTGGTCTTTTTGGGCTTGATTATAAAAGGACAAAACATATAAATAATAAAACAAATTATAGTCACGAAACGGATAGCTTACCTGCATAAATAGAGAACCGATTCCATAATGGCAAGGACTAATCGGTTTACGTATAATCCAATGCTGTAAAAGAAACTCAACCGCTTTGTCACACTTTATTTTTGTTACTGATAGATTTGCAAAGCGTAATGCATCCAAAACTACTATTGTCGTATATGGGGTAGAATAATTGGTTTCCTCTCCATGTCCAAAACTATATTTGTTGCATTTCCAACCCCCATCTTCCTGCTGTATGTCTGCAAAATACTGAAAAGTTTTTTGACATCTGCTATCCGATGAAAAGCCTAAATAACAAAGTACTTTTAGAGCCAAAGCAGTATGACAAGGATATATTGCACCTTTGGGAAAAATCTTAAACCGTCCGTCTGTTTGCCATGTGCTTAAAACAAGATTTGCAGCATCTTTCATAATGGGAGTATCTGATGGGACTCCAAGCTCTACCAAGTATAAGATGCTTTCAAGAGTGGTATATGGTGCTCCTTTTAACAGTCTTTTGTCTGTAGTAGCCCACAAATCACCGCCATTGTCATATCTGTGCGAAATTATTTCTTCAATATCCGCTGCATACATTTTCTCTGTATCCAAAATAATCCCTCCCTAAAAAATAGCACATGGTAATTATAGGTTATAAATATGACACCTGTCTGTCATATTTCATATTGATTTTCAGCTTGTTTTAAAAAATTTTTTATTTTTTTCCGTAATGACTCTGGTTCAATTATTTCCGCCTTATCACCTAGACTCGCAAAAGTGCTTATAACCCATTGAACGTACTCCGTGCTAAAAGAAATATAAAGACTATTATTTATTTCTCTAATATTCTCTTTACCAAAAAAATCAATTGCCAAAAACTCATACATTTTATCCATTCTAACAGTAATTAATGTACCTTTGTCATTAGAAAAATCGCTTTGCATAGTAGGTATTTCAAAATTAGTCCGTTCTTCATAAATTTCCCTGCAAATTTCCAAAGTTGAGATTCGGTTTATCTTAAACATTCTAAACTCTTGTCTTTTTGTACAATAACCAAATAAATACCAATACTCTTGCTTGAAAATAAGTTTATACGGCTCTATAATCCTTTTTGAATATCCACTACTACCACTGTAATATTCAATCTGTATCATGTGATGGGTTGCAATGGCAGAACGGATTATTTTAATTTTTTCAATGATTGTACTATTGTGATTCCAAGATGTAAAATCTATTATTATGTCATTTTCTAGCAATAATTTATCTTCTTGTACAAGCCTTAATTTCGCAAGTAATGTCTTTATCCTTGTACCGTCATCAATACTCGCAAACCCTTGTATACCCGCTAATAAAATATCCATCTCTTCTTTATTTAGGGCAGATTTGTTATATTTGAAATTTGGTAATAGCGAAACACCACCACCAATACCTTGTTTTGTTACTACTGGAAATCCCTCACTTGATAAATCCAATAAATCTCGGTGTATAGTGCGTGATGATACTTCAAAATATTCAGCTAATTCTTTGACCGTAGTCATTTCTTTTTCCAATAGAATACATAATATTCCAAACATTCGACTGCTTTTCATTTCTACACCTCCATAAATATTATAGATAAATATGACATTGAATGTCAAGTTTATATGTTAAATAGAACCCACCTAATTCTTACTCTCCAAAAAAACGACAGAGCTTTTACACTCTGTCGCTTTGTATACCTACACGAAGATGATTTCCTCGTTCACAATCTCCCTCGCACAAGCCCTTATGTTATTGAGCCGTCCTGTCCATTCTAGGGCGTTTTCTGCCTTTAGCTGTTCTGTTATTCCCTGCGCCTGTTTCATTCCCTCTATGAGCCTTTCAAAGCGTTCCTGCGCCTGCCTGTTGATGTCGGCAAGGTAGGTGTTGAGCCTGCCGCTTGTGAGAAGATTGGTGTATGTAACCTTACGGTACTGCTTCAGATAGTCCAGATGCCGCTGTCCCCATGTGCCTATCGGCTGTTCTTCTTCGGCGGGTACAGTTAAGCACGGTGTTAAGTAATCTCCTTGCCTTTTGTATTTGCCGCCCAGTTCCTCAAAAATCGTCTTTGCCATTGTCTGTTACCTCCACATTCTTTTTTATTTTGAATGTCCGCAAAATCCGTCCTACATCGGACGGACGCCATGGCACATCCAGGTGATGTAATGCAATCAACCTGTCCTGCACGTTGGTTCCTGCGCCCATTTTCTGCGTGGAACCCAATAAAAAACGAACCTGCCCGCTCCTTACCTTGCCAAACAGCTCCGCTTTCCTTAATTCCGTATTCGCTTCATGGATAAACGCTATTTCCTCCGGCGGCACTCCTTTCTCCACCAGTTTGTTTTTTATGTCCTCATAGACATTAAATGTACCATCCCCTTTCGGTGTCGAGAGATCACAAAAAATTATCTGTGCAGACTTCTTCTCCTTTGTCTGCTCCCATATTTCAAACGACTTTCCCACACAGGTTGCCGATTTGGAAGTTTCACTGTCCGGCAGCATATCATTGATAAGGCGCTGATCCAGGGCCAGCTTCCTTCCATCGTTTGTGATTTTCAGCATATTATCCTGATACGGCTCCACAAGCCTGTTACGCACCGCTTCCGCCCTGTCAGCCAGTGAGGAAACCATATCCTGCTGGTACTCGCTGGGCTTTAATACCACGTTCTCATACTCTGCCTCCGGCACAGGCAGCTTTAGCATATCCGGCGTTTGAATATCCGCACTTTCTTTGAATAATGCTATCAGTTCCGGCAAGTTGAAAAACTTCGCAAACCTTGTCTTTGCCCTATACCCTGTTCCTTCAGGGCTTAATTCTATCGCCGTTTGCGTTTCGCCAAAAGAAGAAGCCCAACTGTCAAAATGCCCAAGCCCTAACTTCTGCAACGTGCCATACTGGAGATAGCGCATATTCGTATATAATTCCGTCATGCTGTTGCTGATCGGCGTTCCGGTTGCCCCACCTGGCAGAACCGTACTCCCTGCCATGCCGGAACTTCTTGGCGTTCTTTGCTTTGAAATATACCGCAAGCCGTAAAGCGATGCCGCAGCACACCCCGATCAGAAGGTCACTCGGATAGAAACTCGGCAGTGGATTGGAAAATAAACCTTCCAGCCCCGCCATGACTTCCATCATCTTTGCGGAAGCATCCTGCCCCGGCGATACCCGCCACAAACACGCTATCTTGTCACAGAAGTATCCGGCAAGCACATAGGGGAGGTTCATCAGGACAAGTTTCTTTTTGTCTACATTCCCGGTCTTTGCCTTGATATTTTCAGGAATGGATTTTAAGTCTTTGGCTATGCCGTTTATGATATTGCTCATAGGCTCTGCCCCCTGTCCTTGTTTTTCTCCCGGCTCCGTTCCCGGTTCTTGTCCTGCGATACTGCGTCCTTGAAATGGTTCAGTTTCTCCCGTAGGGAAACCCTGCCTTTCTTTTTTTCATTACCATAAACAAATTCTTTGAATGCCTGTGCGATTGCGTCTGCATCCCTGCCCTTGAAAAGCACCACATATTTTGGCGGTGCGGTTGTCTTGTCTTTCTTTATGGCAAAATCAACATTATACTTTTTTGCCACACGCTCAAATGACTTGATGTTGCCGTCCGTGATTTCGATGGACGATGCCCCACGCCCTCTCCAATGAGCTTTTTCACAGAAGTTTTTCCATGCGTTCTCTGCGCTTTCTGCTTACGGTGGTTCAGGTACATCTTCATCGCCGCTTTCAGCACGTTGGCATAAGCAAGCGCCTCGTCCAGCTTTTCCTCCGATGTAATGGACTGGAAAGGCTTGCCGCCAAACTCCAGCCTGTCAAACATAAGCGGGCAGCTTCCCTTTTTCGCTTCACGCTCCATTACCCGCCTGACATCCCGCAATGATTCCATTTCTATCTCCTTTCCCGTTTCCCGATGCGCTGACCGGAAACAATAAAAAGGGCAGCTACAAATCTACTGACTCATAACCGTCCTTACGCTGTTCTGTATTTATCTTTTTTAATACAGGGGTCTTCCACCCCCGTACCCCTGGAAACCTTGCCGGAAATGTGATTGAAAAGATAATCACATTTCCAACAAGGCTGAAAGTGCCACCCGCCACGCTCTGGCAGGCTCATTTTATTTCTACTCCCGCTGCTTCTGCGAAATGCTGCTTCCTGCCCATAAGTTCATTCTGCTTTTCTTCCGGTAACTGCCTGAAAATATCATCATAGTCAATATCCTCTATTTTCATTTTCCTCGCAAGCATGATGAGCTGTGTATGCAGCCATTCTTCCCACAGGTCATTAAACAGCGCCTGGCTGTCCGTGAAAGTAAAATCATTCTCAAATCCTGTTGGCGGCGTGTAATATTGCAGCTTTACGAAGCCATATCTGCCAACATCAACCACCACAACGTCCACATCTTCCAGCTCCGCAAAGGCATCCGCCACTCTCCGGCATTTTTCCCGTTCTTCCTCTGTAATGTATGCTTTTTTATCCATAAGCCTTTCATCTCCTTACACATATTTTCTATACCCCTGGCAGAATGTCAAGCCTTGCCATCCTCTCCATAAAGGTTTCATCCGGCTCAAACTCCCGCAAAAGGGAAGTGTCAGCGAAGATAAACCTTTCTTTATATTGGTTCATAATATCCATCAGCATCAGGAAACATTCATGATGATAGAGGAAACTGGCAAGGCAGAGCAGTTCACTGTCCTTTAATTCCCCTGCCCTGAAATAATTTTCAAAATCATAATGGTCTGCAAATTTACAGAAAGCCAGTTTTTCCAGCAGCAATGCTTTTCCCATTCCATCCAGTTCCTCATATCTTTTCCTCAGTTCTTTTTTATCCATCCTGCTGTTCTCCTTTGCTTTTTCATCTCCATTTTTAGTAACTATAACCATCTCCATTATAGGAGCATAATAAAACATATTCAATAAGGAGCTGAAAGGAAATATCGCAAATTATGATTAAATTCGACAAACTTTTCCAAACATTAAAGGAAAACGGCATCAGCCAGTACAGCCTTTATACCCGCCACGGTGTCAGCCGGTCGCAGATCCAGAGATTGAAAAACAACCAGTCTGTCACCACCCACACGCTGAACATGATACTGAATATCCTGGGCAGGGATTTTACCCTGAATGACATCGCTGAATTTACGCCGGATACAGAACAGACGAAAGAATAAACTGCTCTGTTTTTTTCGCCGCCTCTGGACATTGTGTCCATAAGTCCGTTAAGTGATTCCTTTTTCCGCCCACCCGCCGCCGTACATATCGTGCTGAACCTCCTGCTGGTAGTAATGGCTCATGGTTGAGGGCGCATTATAAAGGGCGGTGATCAGGTATGCCCTGATGTTGGTAATCTTTGTTGTGGTTTCCTTCATACAGCCCATGACATACTCCACATGGCCGCTGTTCAGCTTCAGGAAGCGGGATTTCACAAGCTCGTAAGGGTAATCCTCCCCGTTGATGCGGATTGTCCTGCGCTTCACGCACACCACATCGCAGACGGTTTCATAGATTTCCTCGTACATCTCCTTTTCCCCATACTGGCCATACTTCATGTGGTGTTCATATTCCAGATTTTTGCGGATCAGCGCCATATATGCGCTCGTTTCATCCATCACATCCATCGTATCCGCTTTTCCCTGTGTCCCTGTGTTATCCACATCCCCCACGGATTGATTGATAGGATTGGGATAACTCATATCAGTATAATTCTGTTTAGTATAGTTATAGTCAGTATAATTAGGGTCTGGTTTCCCGACTTCTTGAAGTTGGTTTTCCCGACCTCTTGAAGTCAGATTTTCCGACCTGCTGAAATCGGTTTTTCCGACCTCTTGAAGTCGGCTTTTCCGACCTCTTGAAGTCGGTTTTTCCGACTTCTGTGGAAACATCAGTGTTGCAAGGCTCTTTTCTGCCCTCATCTATAATAAAATTCTTCACATAAATAATATCCGGTTTGCCAAGCCCCCGGCGTATTTTCTCAACAAGCCCTATCCCTTTGGCCTTATCTAGCTCCGCAAGAACCTTTACAGCCTTTTCCTTGCTGCATCCTAAATCTTCCCTGATATTATCTATTGTGTATATGATATATGCCCGATTTTCATCGTCCAGCCACCCGTTTTTCATGGAAAGTGACATCCGGTCAAGCATCAACCCATACAGGAGCTTAGCATCGCTGCTAAGCCCCTTAAAACGCTCGTCCTTTATCAGCAGGCGGGGAACACGGTAAAAAGAAAACTGCTCTGCTTCTACGCCATAGTAATAATCAAATCTCAATGGCTCGCCCATTCTGCCGCCTCCTTTACCGCTTACTCTGCCATTCCTCCAAAAGCCCGATAATGATGCCCTCTATATCGTCATTGGAATAGTCCTCCGGAAAATATCTGTTAATCTTATCTCCCTTAATCGTTACTTTCCTCTCTTTCGGCTTTTCCTCCGTCAGTATCAGCCTGACCATCGCCAGCGTCAGCTCGCCGCTTTTCCCATACTCTTTCAGCTTCGCCGCCTGCGCATTGGAAACCGATGCGCCCGTTTCCTGGAGAATGACTGTTACATACTGCTGCTGTTCTTCCGAGAGGAAAGAAATGTCAACCCCCTGCGCTATCCCTATCTTCTTTGCGTCCACCATGCCAAGCAGCTCATCCGAGAGCCTTGCAAGCCACACATACCTCTGCACGGTCTTTCCGCTTTCCCCTGCGGCTTCCCCCACTTCATCAAGGGTACTGCCGCCTTTGCTGCCCTGGTGCTTCATCGCTTCGTACTTCATGGCGTAAGCCTTTGCCTTTTCACTCGGTAAAATGTCCTCCCTCTGGATATTGGAATCCACCATGATAATCGTAGCTTC
>ERZ808044.860-NODE-860-length-23585-cov-11.672367_pt1 | contig 23585 bp, 16 predicted proteins | sample MGYA00380195_ERZ808044 | MGnify/ENA primary metagenome ERZ808044 (study PRJEB31490, sample SAMN06133423) | mouse gut metagenome | isolation source: Z7_2 | host: mice | place: China: Chengdu | collected 2015-05 ...
CTATAAAAACAGGCAACAAACACCGAAATATGCGGTGTTTAAAAAACAATTTGTAACGAAATTCACGGATTCAGGTTAAATTATACAGGAAAAATTTTTTGACTTCAAGTGTTGGAATGACGATAGAATTTAATGAATTGTGCATAGTAATGTAAAGTGTCCTGTGCTATAATGAGGAGGTAAAATACCGTATAAATTTCCATTGGAATTGGAGGAGAGGACTTTAAGATGGCTGAGGAAATGATGAAAGCATTAAGAATGTATGCACCTGGCGATTTCCGATACGAGGATGTACCGGTACCGGAGATAGATGATGATGAGATCCTTGTGAAGATCGAGGGCTGCGGGATCTGTGCCGGTGATGTGAAGACGCTGCACGGCGGTGTGAGAATATGGGGAACGACACCCAAGAAGCGCTACATAGAAGCACCGGTGATTGGCGGGCATGAATTCGTGGGGCGCGTTGTAAAGTATGGGAAGAATGTGGCAGGAGTCAAGGAAGGCGACCGTATGGTTTCCGAGCAGATCGTGCCGTGCGGTGAATGCCGTTTCTGTAAGGCCGGCTATTATTCTATGTGCCAGAGGCATTATATCTACGGTTTTAAAGAAGATACACAGGGCGGTTTTGCCGAATATATGAAGTTCAATAAGCAGGGGATACATCATCATGTGCCGGATGAACTGACTCTTGAGCAGGCAGTTTTGATCGAGCCGCTTGCCTGTGCCATGCATGCCGTGGAGAGGGCGAAGATCCGGCACAATGATGTGGTTGTCATCAGTGGTTTGGGGGCGATCGGCCTTGGAATGGTCAGTGTGGCCAGGAAGATGCAGCCCAGATTGATCGTCGGTCTGGACCTGCGGCAAAAACGTATGGATATGGCGATGAGATGCGGAGCAGATCTTGTACTGAATCCGATGGAAGTGAATGTGGGAGATAAGATCAGGGAATTGACAGACGGATACGGCTGTGATGTGTATATTGAAGCATCCGGAAGTGAGAAGAGCGTACTCCAGGGGATGGATGCAATCCGTTTTTGCGGTAGGTATGTACAGTTTGGAGTGTTCCCAAAAGCGATCACGGTAGATTGGAATGATATCGGAGACGGCAAAGAGATTGAGATCTACGGTGCACATCTGGCTCCGTATTGCTATGAGCCGGTTATGAAGGGGATGATCGACGGGTCTATCCATACAGACGGACTGATTTCTCATTCATATAAGATGGAGGACTGGCAGGAGGCTTTTGAGGTGGCGGAGAAAGATCCGGAGGCTTTTAAGGTTATGCTTGTCCCGTAACAATATAGATGATAGGAGTGTATGATTATGCCTGTAATCCGGCCTTTTGGAAGTGTACGCCCGGCAGAAGACAAGGCTTCTGCCATCGCTGCACTTCCGTATGATGTATATAACCGAAGAGAAGCGAAAGAAGTCGTAGAGCGTAATCCGCTTTCATTTCTGAGAATAGACCGTGCGGAGACGCAGTTTGCGGATGAGAAGGACATGTACTCCCCGGAGGTCTATGAGCGGGCCCGGCGGACGCTTCAGGAGATGATGGCGGACGGTTCTTTCGTGAGGGATGAGGAGCCTTGCTTTTACCTGTATGCGCTGACGTATGACGGGCGGACGCAGACGGGGATTGTCGGGTGCGTTTCCGTGGATGATTATCTGAACGGTACGATACGAAGACATGAGAATACCAAGGAAGATAAAGAGCGTGACCGGATCTGTCATGTGGATACACTCAATGCCCAGACAGGTCCTATTTTTCTGGCTTACCGGCAGCAGACGGAGTTACAGAAGATTATCGAAGCAGTGAAATGTTCCTTGCCGCTTTATGATTTTACGGCCGAGGACGGGATACGCCATCAGGTATGGAAGATCGGCAGGGATACAAGAGAAGATGTCAGGAGACAGAAGGAGATTGAGGAGATATTTTCCCGTATCGGATATGTCTATATTGCAGACGGACATCACCGTGCGGCATCAGCGGTCAAGGTGGGGCTTAAGCGCCGCAGGGAGCATCCGGGGTATGACGGGACGGAGGAATTCAATTATTTTCTCTCTGTGCTGTTTCCGGCAGAGGAATTACGGATTTTTGATTATAACCGTGTGGTAACCGGATGGAACGGCCATACATTTGAAGACCTTTTGAAAAGAATTGATGAGAGATTCGACATTGCGGAATGCATCACTCCCGACCGTATTCCGGGTGAAGACGGAGCTTTGGAAGAGGAATACGCTTCGCTTGTCCGCCCCCGGTGCAAGGGGGAGATTGCCATGTATGGCAATGGAAAATGGTACAGGCTGACGGTACACGAGGATCTTTATACAGATGACCCTGTGGATGATCTGGATGTGTCCATCTTGCAGAATTATATATTAGAGCCATTGTTAGGAATTAAGAATCCGAAAGCAGATCCGAGGATCCAATTCGTCGGAGGAGTCCGCGGAATCAGGGAGCTGGTCTGCCTGGTGGATGACGGAGCGCAGGAGAGAGCAGACGACGCCAGGCGGCAGCCGGACCGGGTCGCTTTTGCCATGTATCCGACATCTATGGATGAACTGCTTGCCGTTGCGGATTCCGGCAGATTGATGCCGCCCAAATCCACCTGGTTTGAACCGAAACTGCGAAGCGGCCTTTTTATTCATCTTTTGTAAAATTTAATAAAATGTAAAATTAAGAAATGATTTTGTAATCAGGAAGCGGTGACCCCTTCCTCATGGAAAGACCTTGAGATTGTCTCATTGGGTGGAAAAAACGGACAATTCTGAGAGTTATATCCATTATCGAATTTTTGTTGACAGGCTTTATAAGCTATGATACCATAACCTTCGTTGTACAATGCATGTAACAATTTTGTAATAATTGTAATAAAATTGAAAATATTGAATATACTTTATTAAGACAATATTCATGTATTGTAACAATAGGAGGGTAGTATTTTATGATAAAAAACAAAAAATTCAATTCGGTGGTAGCGGTTGTTTCGGCATGTTCTTTGATGGCGGGATTTACCAGTGAGGCGGCACCCTCACGACCGGAGGGGAGAATGGTGATGGCTTCGAATGAAAATAACATAGTAGAGATACAGAAAGATACATTTCAGGTAGTGCCGGATACACTTATGGTGTCGACTAAAGATAAGATCGAAGAGGAGCAGAAGAAGATTATCGAGGAGATCAAACGAAAGGAGCAGGAGGCTAAAGAGAAAGCAGAACGGGAAGCGGCGGCGCTCCGTTCCCAGTATCAGGAGTTGATGGCATCTATTATTTTCTGTGAAGCTGGCAATCAGCCTTATGAAGGGCAGGTGGCAGTAGGCGCGGTAATCATGAACCGTGTCAGAAGCAGTTCTTATCCTGACAGCATTGAGGCAGTTGTCTACCAGTCCGGACAGTTTACTCCGGCATCTACGGGATGGCTTGACAGAGTAAGAAGCTCCCGCGGATATACGGCAACGGCGATGCAGGCTGCGGCAGATGCGCTGGCCGGAGCGAATCCGATCGGCGGATGCCTGTATTTTGACCAGGGCGGTTATGGAATGAAGATAGGGGCACATTATTTCCATTAAGAATCAATCATATGGGTACAGGGCATGATTAGCGGGGACGTAAGTAAAATTGAATTTTACAACGTCCCCGTTAATCATTAATTAATCTTATAGTAGACGGCTGCGTATGCCCCCAGTGAGAGTACTGTGTGTGACTCTTTAAGTTCAATTACCTGCTCTGTATCTTTATATCTTTTGGTTCCGGCGTAGAGCTCGTCATCGCTTGCAAGCAGCAGAGTCAACGTATCGGCATCTTTCACGGTAATCTCGTAATCTTCCTGCGCCTGGTCCAGGAAGTTAAAGACGGCCAGAATTCGTTCTTTCTCAGAAATCCTTTCAAATGAATAGATACACCGTTCTTCCTGGTGGCAGTCAATCCAGCAAAACCCGTCGGCAAAGTAGTCCTTCTGGTAGAGAGCAGGATGGTTCAGGTAGAGCCGGTTCAGATCCTTCATAAACCGGTGGAAGGCATCATGGACCGGATAGGTCAGGATATCCCAGTCCTGCTCGCGCTTTTCGTCCCATTCCCGAAGCTGGCCGAACTCATTGCCCATAAAATTCAGTTTCTTTCCCGGATGAGCATACATATACATATAAAACGCCCGCGCCTGAGGAAATTTCTCTTCGTATTCGCCGTTCATCTTCTGCATGATGGTAGCTTTACCGTGTACGACTTCATCGTGGGAGAGCGGCAGTAAGAATGCATCGTTATAATAATACATCATAGAGAAAGTCAGTTTGTGATAGTTCGCAGGACGGTACTTTGGTCCTGTGCGGAAATAATCCAGCGTATCGTTCATCCACCCCATATCCCATTTGTAATCAAAACCAAGCCCGCCTTCTGAAACCGGCCGGGTAACGCCGGGATAAGAGGTGGAATCTTCGGCAAAGAGCATGGCGGCGGGGTGAGTTTCCTTTAGTCCCCGGTTCATCTCCCGGATAAATTCAACGGCGGTATTGTTGACGCCTCTTGCGGGATCGCCCTGCCAGTAGATAATCCGGCTGATGGCGTCCATGCGGATTCCGTCTATGTGGTATTCTTTCAGCCAGTAATTGGCGGCTGACTGGAGAAAACTGCGTACCTCGCCGCGGGAATGCATGAAATTACAGCTTCCCCATTCGCTGACGCCTACATCCTGATTCGGGTATTCGTACAGGGCGGTTCCGTCGTAATTTGCAAGGGCGTATCCGTCCACGGCAAAATGAACCGGTACGAAGTCCAGGATGATTCCGATGTCGTTCTGGTGGCATTTGTCGACGAATTCCATCAGTTCTTCGGCTGTGCCGTAGCGCGAGGTGGGGCTGAAGAACCCGGTATTCTGATATCCCCAGGATTCATCGCAGGGATGCTCGCTTAACGGCATGATCTCCACATAGTTGTACCCGTATTCTTTCAGATACGGAATCAGGATGTCTGCCATCTCTGTGTAAGTATACCATTCGTCAGCTTTGCCGGAAGGCTTCTTAAAGGAGCCGAAATGAATCTCGTAGATATTAAGCGGGCGGTCTTTGCAGTCGGAACGTTTCTTCATCCACGCAGTATCCTCATAAGTATAGGAGGCGAGATCACGCACATAGGAAGCAGTATTGGGGCGAAGTTCCATGCCGAAACCATAAGGATCACAGTGATCGACGTAAGAATTATCAGCTTTGTAAATGCGGTACTTGTACATCATTCCGGGCGCGGCGTCCCTGGCATAGCATTCCCAGAAATTACCGTCGTATATCTTGTTCATCGTCCATTCCTGCCATCCGGTGAATTCCCCGATCAGGGAGACCTTAGCCGCACTCGGTGCAAATGTGCGGAAGGTGACACCTTCCGCCTCTGTATGAGCCCCAAGAAACTTGTAGGCATCGAATATCTTTCCGGTGTAGAATCCATAAAAATCCATAATTTGTCCTCCTGATATTTTTCTGATTTTCAAAATATAAGTTTGCCTGATAATAGACAGTAGTTGTTTTTCTGTATTATAATGATTATACTGACTTGAAAAGCAGATATCCACCGACGATATGGACGGATAGACGGATAACCGACAATTTTAGAAAAATGTCGGGAATGTTGAGGAAATGAGGAGGACGAGGCATGGATCTGCGGATAGAGAAAACAGAGCGGGTGATTAAGAATGCATTTATCGAGTTACGGTCAAAGAAGCCGTTAGAAAAGATAACGGTCAAGGAGCTGTGTGTACTGGCGTGCATCAATAAGTCCACATTCTATTCACACTATGAGGATATTTATGATTTGTCGGACCACATGGAAGCCGAAGTAGTGGGAACAATCATTAACAGTATCTCCAATCCGGAATATATTATGGAGAAGCCCGCAGAATTTACCCGGGAATTATTTTTGGCGTATCTGTCCCAGAATACATTGATGATGACCCTGTTTTCAGGAAGCAGGCGGAACAACCTGGTAGACAGGATTGAGACGAGTATTAAGGAATTGGTTTTCCAGAAATATCCGGAATACAAAAATGACGAAGAATGGAATATCATATTAAGTTACTGTATCCAGGGAGGCTACCATACTTTCCAGAGGAACAGGGGAGGGGATATGAACACTCTGATTGCCAGGATTGCCGAGATTACGGAAGCAGTTCAGGCATTGTATGGAAAGAAGAAATCATAATTTTATCATGAAAAGTATTGACGGACAGAACGTTTGTTTGTATAATGAATAGAACAAATGTTCTGCAAACGGATATGTGGCAGAGTAAGGAGGAACATATGAGAATCCAGGAGACGATATCCATGTATGACAAGCTGAAGATCCTTACGGATGCTGCCAAGTATGATGTGGCATGCACATCCAGCGGAACGTCCCGGGTAAGCGACGGGACGGGGAACGGAAGCTGTGAGCAGTCAGGGATCTGCCATAGTTTTTCGGCGGACGGAAGATGCATCTCTCTTTTGAAGATTCTTTTTACGAATGAGTGCATTTTTGACTGCAAGTATTGTGTCAACCGGAAAAGCAATGATGTGGCGAGAACCTCTTTTACGCCGGATGAGGTATGCACGCTGACGATGGAGTTCTACCGGAGGAATTATATAGAAGGATTGTTCTTAAGCTCCGGCATCCTGAAAAGCCCGGATTATACGATGGAATTGATCTATGCAACACTTTACCGGCTGCGGCGGGAATGTAATTTCCAGGGGTATATCCACGTGAAAGCGATTCCGGGGGCGAGCCAGGAATTGGTGCATCGTCTGGGATTTCTGGCCGACAGGATGAGTGTGAACCTGGAACTGCCGACGGCAGAGAGCCTTAGGGCACTGGCGCCTCATAAGACACGGAAGAGTATTCTGTCACCCATGCGTCTGGTACAGAACCGGATGACGGAGAATCAAAGGGAAATTGCAGTGTATCGGAATGCGCCGCGGTTTGTTCCTGCCGGGCAGAGCACTCAGATGATCATAGGGGCGACACCGGAGACGGACTACCAGATCATACAGGTGGCAGAGTCTTTGTATCAGAAGTTTGAGCTGAAGAGGGTATTCTATTCGGCATTCGTGCATGTCAACGAGGATGCTGCCCTTCCTGCGAAGACAGGGGAAGGACCGCCGCTTTTGCGGGAGCACCGGCTGTATCAGGCGGACTGGCTGTTGAGATACTATCACTTCCGGGCGGAGGAGCTTCTGACGGAGGAGAATCCGAATTTTAATGTGCTGTTCGATCCAAAGTGTAACTGGGCGCTTATGCATCTTGAAGAATTTCCGGTGGAGGTGAATCGGGCAGATTATAAGATGCTGCTTCGGGTACCGGGGATCGGCTATAAGTCGGCGGTCAGGATTGTGAAGGCGAGAAGACTTGGAATATTGGATTTTGGGGATCTTAAGAAGATAGGTGTGGTGCTTAAGAGGGCCTTGTATTTTATCACATGCAATGGCAGGATGATGTATCCGACGAAGATGGATAAGGACTACATTACGAGGAATCTTCTGGCTGCGGGGGAGAGACTTCCAAGGGAAGTGACGGAGATGGGATACCGTCAGTTGTCATTGTTCGATGATGCGGCGTTTGGATCGGCTGATCAGATATTGTGTAATTCTTAGGAATGGAGATTTTTATGAAGACAGTGTATGTATGCAGTGACACGGTTACGGGTATCTTTTCCGGAATTTATGATGCATGGAAGTCAAAAAAGAAAGAAGAAGAGTGTGAGATCGCACTTCGGGGAATGTTGGATTGGCAGTTGTTCTGCGAGTATGTGGAGGTAGAAGAGACGGAACATAAGGCGGCCGCTGTGGAAGCTCTGATCAGGAAACATCTGGGGAGGCGGGCATACTGGGATATTTATCATGCGGTTTTGTCTGCGGACCGTAAGAAAGGAGACGCAGTTCTTGGAACCATGCTCACGGCCAGGACGCTTGCGGACAGCACGAAGATCATGGAGCATTTAAGCCATCCGAAGGTGGAGAAAGTATTCGAGCTTAGTAGGAATGTGTTCGGGGAAGCCCACAGTTATAAGGGCTTTTTGCGATTTCGCGAATTGGAGAACAAAGTGCTGTATGCGGGGATTGAGCCGAAGAATCAGATTCTTACCTGTCTGGCGCCGCATTTTGCAGACCGTCTTCCCATAGAAAACTGGATGATACATGACAAGACGCATAAGATGTTCGCGGTTCATGAGGCGGGAAAGCGCTGGGTGATCGTCTGGGGAGAACAGTTGGACGAGAGTGTATTTGGGCGGACATCCGATCAGGAGAAGGAGTACGCCAGGCTGTGGAAGGGATTCTGTCAGGCCATTGCGATTGAATCCCGCACGAATCCCGGATGTCAGCTTTCACATCTTCCACTGCGGTACCGGTCGGAGATGACAGAATTTCTTACAGTTCCGTAAGGCACATCTTCTGATTAAGCAACACTTCAGGGTGTCCGGCAGTTGCCGTTATCTCATCTGTGAAAAAAAGAATGGATATTTATATGAGACGGTGGTATGATGGTAAAGAATTTGATTTATAGTTCCTAAGAAAGGGATTTCCGGATATGGAACAGCCGTACATTCGTATATCCGTGCGCAATCTGGTTGAATTTATCTTGCAGAGCGGTGATATAGACAACAGAATAGCGAAGGCAGATAAGGATGCCATGCAGATGGGCGGGAAGATCCATCGCAAGATTCAGAGACAGATGGGAGCAGAATACCGTGCGGAGGTGCCTCTTAAGTATGAAGCGGCATGCAGCGGGTTCGTGTTATCTGTGGAGGGGCGCGCCGATGGAATCATCGATTGCCCGCAGGGAGTTGTGATCGATGAGATCAAAGGTGTTTTCAGGGATTTGGAGTCGTTAAAGGAACCGGTTTTGGTCCATCTGGCCCAGGCGAAGTGCTATGCGTTCATCTATGCCGAGGCACACGGCCAAAAAGAGATCGGGGTGCAGATGACCTACTGTAATATGGACACAGAGGAGATCAGGCGTTTTCAGAGTGTTTATTCTTTTGATGTGCTGCGGGAATGGTTTTTCGGCGTTTTAGGACAGTATGAGAAATGGGCCAGATATCAGATTGAATGGAAGAAGAAGAGAGATGCTTCGATCAAACAGATTGTTTTCCCTTTTGAGTACCGGGAAGGACAGAAGCGGCTGGCAGAGTCGGTATACCGAACGATCCTGCGGAAGAAGAAACTGTTCATACAGGCGCCGACCGGAGTGGGTAAGACGATCTCTACCGTATTTCCTGCCGTGAAGGCGGTTGGGGAGGGACTGGGAGAGAAGATTTTCTATCTGACGGCGAAGACCATTACCCGGACGGTTGCCTGGCAGGCATTTGAGACATTAAGAGAGCAGTGTCTGCGTATGAAGGTGCTCGTGCTGACGGCGAAGGAGAAGATCTGTTTCTGCGAGGAGACCAACTGTAACCCGGACGCCTGCCCTTATGCCAGGGGACATTATGACCGGGTGAACGACGCGGTATATGAGCTGATCACTTCTTCCGACGAGATGAACCGGGAGATTCTTGAAGAGCAGGCGAGAAAATGGCAGGTGTGCCCTCATGAGATGAGCCTGGATGTATCACTCTGGGTAGATGCGGTGATCTGTGATTATAATTATGTGTTTGATCCGAATGCCCATCTGCGCCGGTTCTTTGGTGAAGGGAGCAGAGGGGAATATTTGTTTTTGATCGATGAGGCACATAATCTGGTGGAACGCGGACGTAAGATGTACAGCGCAAAGATCTATAAGGAAGATTTCCTGAAGATCAAAAGAATTATAAAGCATCGGGACGCGAAACTCGCCAGGAGATTAGAGGAATGTAACAAGCAGCTTTTGGTTCTGAAAAGAGAGTGCGAGGGTTATCGGGTACTGGACAGTGTATCCCATATTTATCTGAAGCTTGTATCTCTGATGACGGAGATGGAGCGTTATCTGGAGGAATGCAGGGAAGAAGAGATCCGTAGAGAAGTGCTGGATTTGTATTTCTCCGTGAGGATGTTTGTCGGTATTCATGATAAGCTGGATGAAAATTATATGATCTATTCGGAACTAGAGGAGACGGGGAATTTTAAACTGCAGCTTTTCTGTGTAAATCCTGCCGGATGTCTGCAGGAATTCCTGGATAAAGGGAACAGTACCGTGTTTTTTTCTGCAACTTTTCTTCCGATTCATTATTATAAGGAACTTCTCAGTACATCGAAGGAAGACTACGCTATCTATGCCGAGTCACCGTTTGATGAGAGGAGAAGAAAGCTTCTGCTTGGTACGGATGTCAGCACCAGGTATACTCAGAGGGGGAAAGAGATGTATATGCGGTACGCCAGGTATCTGCTTGAAACGGCTCTTGCGAAGACGGGGAATTATCTTGCATTTTTTCCCTCCTATCGGTTCATGGAGGAAGTGTACGGGGAGTTTGAGAAGATGTTGATGAATGAGGATAAAGAAGAGATTGCGTATGTCATGCAGTCTCAGTACATGTCCGAGGAGGCAAGGGAGATATTTCTTGAGAATTTTGAAGAGCCAGGGGAACACAGCCTGATCGGGTTCTGTGTAATGGGCGGGATATTCTCGGAGGGGATCGATCTTGCGGCAGATAAGCTGATCGGCGCTGTGATTATCGGCACGGGATTGCCCCAGGTCTGCACGGAGCGGGAGCTTTTGAAGACGTATTTCGATTCACGGGGATTACGGGGATTTGATTACGCCTATCTGTATCCGGGTATGAATAAGGTACTTCAGTCGGCGGGGAGAGTGATCCGTACGGAGGAAGATAAGGGAGTGGTCCTTTTACTGGATGAGAGATTCCTCGACGGGAGATATCGGGAGACATTCCCAAGAGAATGGAAGAATTACGAGCTCTGCACAGCGGCGGATGCGGCAGGCAAGATGCGGGAATTCTGGGGATATATAGAGAATTGAGACCTTTTTTTAGACGGGATACAGGATATTAATGTGTGTATGCGAAAGGAGATCGATCATGGAAAATGCAGACGGAAGTAAAAAAGGGAAAAAAAGACTGTCCATGGCGGCGGCAGCACTTGCCATGTTGCTGCTTATTCTCTCGGTACTGCTTACCAGCTTTCAAGTGGTTATTTATGGGGATCCCCGGTATCGGTTTTACGAGGAGGAATATGAAAAATATGCTGTCACAGAGTCACTTGGCATGAATCTTAATGATGTGATGAAAGTGACGGATTATATGATGGATTATCTGATCGGGAGAGAAGAAGAACTGTCGATTGTGACGGATGTGGACGGAGAGACGCAGGATTTTTTCAATGAACAGGACCGGCTTCATATGGCGGATGTGAGAAATCTGTTCCTTGGCGGTTTAAAGATAAGAACATTCTGCGCGGCGGCTGCGCTTCTTTTGATCATTGGATTGATTTTAGGAAAGGCAGACTGGAAGCGGCAGCTCCCCAGAGCATATCTTTGGGCTCTTGGAATCCTGGCGGTAATGATCGTATTATTGGCTGTTGCATTTTCTGTTGATTTTACAAGATGCTTTACGATATTCCACGAGATCTTTTTTACCAATGACCTGTGGATGTTCAATCCTGGTGAGGATTATATGATTCGTATGCTTCCGGAAGGCTTCTTTTTTGATATGGTGGTTCGGATTGGTCTGACCTTCATAGGAATGCTTCTTGCTTTGGGTGTGATCGCAGCTATCCTATACTATAATCCGGGAAAGCGTATACTTCGCAGGAGACATCAAAACCCGGAACAGACAAATCATGAAGTGGAATAATGCGAAGAATTGTGGTACAATGTTACCAGCGAACTGTAGACTTTAGGTATGGAGGATGAATTATGAGTGGTGTAAGACGAGTATATGTGGAGAAGAAAGAAGGATTTGGGGTACAGGCGCAGGATCTGAGGCATGAGATCAGCAGTTATCTTGGTATTAAGGATGTGGCGGATGTAAGGGTTCTGATCCGCTATGATGTAGAGAATATATCTGATGAGACGTTCAGGAAAGCCTGCAATGGAGTCTTCTCGGAGCCTCCGGTGGATACGCTGTATCATGAAGAATTTCCGATTGCACAGGGAAGCAGGGTATTCTCCGTAGAATTTCTGCCGGGACAGTTCGATCAGAGGGCAGATTCTGCCGTTCAGTGTGTACAGTTTATCAAAGAGGACGAACAGCCGGTGATTCAAACTGCGACGACTTACGTGATCCAGGGGACGGACGGAATGATCTCCGATGAAGAATTCGAGGTAATCAAGGCGCATTGTATCAACCCGGTAGATTCCAGAGAGACCGGGATGGAGAAGCCGGATACTCTGGCGGCGAAGTTTGAAGAACCAGAGGATGTGATTATCTTTGACGGATTTAAAGATATGGAAGAAGACAAGCTTAAGGTTCTGTACAATTCACTGGGACTTGCTATGACTTTTAAGGATTTTTTGCATATCCAGAAGTATTTTCTGGAAGAGGAACGCAGAGATCCGTCCATGACGGAGATCCGGGTGCTGGATACTTATTGGTCTGACCATTGCCGCCACACGACGTTTTCGACAGAGCTTACGAAGGTTTCTTTTGGGGAAGGGGACTACAAGAAACCGATTGAAGATACATACAGGCAGTATCTGAACGACCACAGTGAGATATTTAAGGGAAGAGAGGATAAATTCATATGTCTGATGGATCTGGCCCTTATGGCGATGCGCAAGTTAAAGAAAGAAGGAAAGCTTGCGGATCAGGAGGAGTCGGATGAGATCAATGCCTGCAGTATTGTCGTGCCGGTCGAAGTGGATGGTGTCAGGGAAGAATGGCTTGTGAATTTTAAGAATGAGACGCATAACCATCCGACGGAGATTGAGCCTTTCGGCGGTGCTGCAACCTGCCTTGGCGGTGCAATCCGGGATCCTCTGTCAGGACGTACCTATGTATATCAGGCTATGCGTGTGACAGGAGCGGCAGATCCGACGCGTTCGGCGGGGGATACTATGAAGGGCAAGCTTCCGCAGAAGAAACTGGTCCGGGAGGCAGCCCATGGTTATAGCTCTTACGGCAATCAGATCGGGCTTGCCACAGGAGCGGTTAAGGAGATCTATCATCCGAATTATGTGGCAAAGCGTATGGAGATCGGAGCGGTGTTAGGAGCCGCCCCAAGACGTGCGGTGATCCGTGAGACTTCGGATCCGGGAGATATCATTATCCTGCTTGGCGGCCGTACCGGCAGAGACGGCTGCGGCGGCGCCACCGGATCTTCGAAGGTGCACACGGAGGAATCTACGAAGACCTGCGGCGCAGAGGTGCAAAAAGGGAATCCGCCGACAGAGCGTAAGATCCAGCGCCTGTTCCGCAGAGAAGAAGTCAGCAGGCTGATCAAGAAGTGTAATGATTTTGGCGCCGGAGGAGTTTCTGTTGCGATCGGAGAGCTGGCGGACGGTCTTAAGGTAGACCTTGATAAGGTGCCTAAGAAGTATGCGGGCCTTGACGGAACGGAGATCGCCATCTCCGAATCCCAGGAGCGTATGGCGGTTGTGGTAGATCCGAAAGATGTAGATACATTTATGGGATATGCGAAAGAAGAGAACTTAGAGGCGACCTGCGTTGCGGTCGTGACAGAAGAGCCAAGGCTTGTACTGTCCTGGAGAGGGAAAGAGATCGTGAATCTTTCACGTGCCTTCTTGGACACCAACGGTGCACATCAGGAGACGGAAGTTGCCGTAGATATCCCGGACAGGAAAGACAGTATCCTGGTAAGAGAAGAGATCGCAGATGTAAGAGACCGGTGGATAAGTACATTGAGGGATCTCAATGTATGTTCTCAGAAGGGCCTTGTGGAGATGTTCGACGGTTCTATCGGCGCAGCATCTGTATTCATGCCTCACGGAGGTAAGTATCAGACGACAGAAACACAGGCAATGGTGGCAAAGCTTCCGGTGCAGACCGGTGACTGTGATACGGTGACCATGATGAGTTACGGTTTTGATCCCTATCTGTCTGCCTGGAGCCCTTATCACGGCGCGATTTATGCGGTAACGGAGTCGGTGGCCAAGATCGTGGCGGCCGGAGGAGACCACAGCAGAATACGCTTTACTTTCCAGGAGTACTTCCGCCGTATGACAGAGGACCCGCACAGATGGAGCCAGCCCTTTGCGGCGCTTTTGGGGGCGTATCATGCACAGCTTGGATTTGGCCTGCCGTCCATTGGAGGGAAGGACAGTATGTCCGGAACTTTTGAAGATATTGACGTACCGCCCACCCTGGTATCATTTGCAGTGGATGTGGCCAGGGAGAAGGATATTATCACACCGGAACTGAAGAAGCCTGCAAGTAAGCTTATATGGCTCCGCACGATGACGGATGAATATGACATTCCGGTTTATGAGAAGGTGATGGAGCAGTACGGAAAGTTTACACAGGATATTCATGACGGTAAGATATTATCTGCGTATGCCCTGGACAGGCACGGCATTGCGGCGGCCGTAAGCAAGATGGCCTTCGGAAACCGGCTGGGCGTTAAGATCGAGCATAATGTAGATGAGAGAGATCTGTTTGCACCTGCATTTGGCGATATTATCGCAGAGGTGCCGGCAGAGAAAGTCGGAGAACTTCGGATTACTTACACGGTGATCGGCGAAGTGACCAAAGAGGCCGTGATTTCCTACAGAGATGTGGAGATTGCGCTCTCTGATGCGGAAGCGGCGTGGAAGGAGCCGTTAGAAAAGGTATTTCCGACGAATTCCGGTGCCGGGGGGCAGGAAGAAAAGATTGAAAGGGGATTGTATGAGACAGGGAATGTCCATATCTGCACCCACAAGATTGCACAGCCCACAGTATTTATACCGGTGTTCCCCGGGACCAATTGTGAGTATGACAGTGCGAGGGCGTTTGAGAGAGCAGGAGCGAAGACGGTCGTTAAGGTATTCCGGAATCTGAGCGCAAGTGATATTATAGATTCAGTGAGTATCTTTGAACAGGCCATTTCAGAGTCCCAGATCATTATGTTCCCGGGAGGATTCAGTGCGGGAGACGAGCCGGACGGCTCTGCCAAGTTCTTTGCGACGGCATTCCAGAATGCGAAAATGAAGGAAGCTGTAGAGAAGCTTTTGAATGAGCGGGACGGATTGGTACTTGGTATCTGTAATGGATTCCAGACTCTTGTAAAACTGGGGCTGGTTCCGAATGGAGCAATTACCGGGCAGGATGAGAATTCTCCGACATTGACTTACAATACCATCGGCCGTCATGTTTCTAAGATGGTATATACGAAGGTGATAAGCAATAAGTCGCCGTGGCTTAAGGGGGCTGAACCAGGCAAGGTGTATACGAATCCGGCTTCTCACGGGGAGGGTCGGTTTGTTGCGAATCCTGAATGGATTGAGAAGCTTTTTGCAAACGGGCAGGTTGCGACGCAGTATTGTGATCCGGAAGGGAATATTTTGATGGATGAGGAGTGGAATGTGAATGGTTCCTATTGTGCGATTGAGGGTATCACAAGTCCGGACGGGCGTGTGTTTGGGAAGATGGCGCATTCCGAGAGACGTGCAAGGTCGGTGGCTGTGAATATTTACGGTGACCAGGATCTTAAGATCTTCGAATCCGGCGTTGAATACTTTAAATAAGAGATAAAAGAGGGGTTTAAGAACCCCTCTTTTATTGCCAGGCTTTATTTAACTGTTGTCTATAAACATACTGTCGGATATCCCGTTCGGCGCTCTTGGAAAGATTGACAAACTGACATCCATAGCCGTAGTAATTCTCACGGATATTGGTTTCGCGAAGAATCCGCGCCCTTACTTCCTGGGCTTTCTTCATAAAACAGTATTCGAATTCAAATTCTTCATCTATACTAAGCCGGGTATTGGTAGTAAAATAAATACCGCCTACACTGATGTTCTGGATCACGCCGCTGAAACGGCCGTGATTCAGGGAAATAAAGTTGACCTCTTTGACCATCCTTACACGAAGTTCCTTCTGGCGTTGCAGAACCTGAATCATCTCTAAGATCGTGCAGTCAGCAACCCAGGGTTCTAATATGTACGGATCGGTATTCTTGTGGATCTCAAGTTCGCAGAAGGTCTTGATGTATCCTACCTGGCTGTCACAAAAATCCACCTGAAGCCGGTCTGTCTTGGTTCCCAGTTCATTATTGTCTTCGAAATGTAAGGTGATCTTCTCATCTGCACTTCTTACTCTGGCTCTTACTACAACATCTGATTCTGCCCCGTAAATGATACATGTGTTGCAACTTTTTAAAATCATATCCTGATAATTCCTCCTTATGGCAGAAGCGCCTATTAACTGAATTTATTCTATCACGCCGACATATGAAATGCAATCACTATTTAATTTTAAGAAAGGAATTGATTTCGACCGGGAGATTGTTTATAATGAAAATGAGGCGACGCAGGCAGTAACGATGTTGGCCTTATTTTTTGGAATGTAACAGGTATGACATTATGTAAGATGGTACTATTCAGATATTAGGGAGGTTCAGGGATGTTTCATAACACAAAGAAGTTTTTATTGACCAGTGTCACCTGTCTGGTGCTGTTGTGTATTGTTATTTTTATCTGGCTGGGGGTGGTGATGAGTAAGGAGAGTTATGATGCCATCAATAAGGTCGGTACGCTTTATATGTCTGAGATGAGTACACAGCTGCAGCAGAAGTTTGATGCGATTATCAACCTGCAGTTGTCACGTGTGAAGGCATTAATCAGACGTACTCCGCCTGAATCGGCTGAATATGGACCGGAGATGATAGAGGATCTGGCATTCAGTGCAGATATCCGTGAATTCAGCTATCTTGGGTTTTACAGGAAGGATGGCACGAGTGAGACGGTTTACGGAGAATCCATAAGATTCTCAAGTGAGGAGGAGCTTAAGGATATTGCGGCGAATGAAGATAAGATGCTCACAAGCGGATTCAGCGAGAGTGGGGAGAAGCTGCTTTTGATGGTGGTCGATGCAGAATATCCGATGAAGGACGGTGCAGTCAGTGATGTGGTGGTGGCAGGAATACCGATGTCTTATCTGGCGGATGCCATGGTTCTGGAAGGAGACAGTTCCATGGTATATTCTCATATTATCCGCAAAGACGGGGGATTCGTAGTGAGATCCGGGAATGCATTCCGCGACAATTACTTCACGAGGATTCAGGAGACGATCTCTGCAGAGAGCCAGAAGGAACCGGAAGAATATGTGGAAGAACTGAAGACCTCAATGGAGGAGAACCAGGTTTATTCGACTTTGTTGGTGGACAACCAGGGAGTTCATCAGCATCTTTACTGTGCGCCTCTTTCGGCGACCGACTGGTATCTGGTATCTGTGATGCCTTATGGCATTCTGGATGATGCCATCGTGACTTTGAACAGGCGGCAGCAGGTATTGATTCTGGCAACATGCGGCGTGATCCTGTTGGCGGTAGCAATTATTTTTGTATTGTATTTCCGGTTGACACAGCAGCAGCTCCGTGAACTGGAAAAAGCGAAGAAGAGGGCATTCCGGGCCAATCAGGCGAAGAGTGAGTTCTTGTCGAGCATGAGCCATGATATCCGTACTCCTATGAATGGGATTGTAGGTATGACGGCGATCGCCATGGCGAATGTGAATGATTCCATGCGGGTTCAGGACTGCTTAAAGAAGATCAGCCTTTCCAGCCGGCATCTGTTGGGGCTGATCAATGATGTGCTGGACATGTCAAAGATCGAGAGCGGAAAGCTTTCATTGAATGTAGACATACTGTCTTTGCGGGAAGTCATGGAAAGTCTTGTGAATATCGTGCAGCCGCAGATTAAGGAAAAGAAGCAGCATTTTGATATTTTCATTCAGAGTATCCTGACAGAGGATGTGTATTGTGACGGCGTGCGCCTGAATCAGGTTCTGATCAACCTGTTGTCGAATGCCATTAAGTTTACTCCGTCAGGCGGAAGGATCAATGTTTACCTGTCCCAGGAGGAGTCTTTGCAGGGAGATGACTATGTACGGTGCCATTTCCGTGTCAGGGACAATGGAATCGGAATGTCCGAAGAGTTCCAGAAGAAGATATTCGAGACTTTTTCCAGGGAGGATACTAAGGTTCAGAAGATTGAAGGAACGGGCCTTGGCATGTCGATCACAAAAGTGATCGTAGATATGATGGGCGGTACGATTGAGGTCAAAAGCAAGCAGGGAGAAGGAACCGAGTTCCATATCACGGTAGATTTGGAGAAGGCAACTGTTCAGGAAGCAGACATGATACTTCCGCCGTGGCGTCTGTTGGTAGTGGACAACAATGAGGATCTGTGCCACAGTGCGGCGGCAGCCTTAAAAGAAATCGGCGTGCAGGCAGACTGGGCCTTGAATGGCCGGGAGGCATTGGAGAAGATTGAAGAGCATCACAGGAAACATACAGAATATGAGATCGTGCTGCTGGATTGGAAGATGCCTGATATGAATGGCCTGGAGACTACCCGTGCGATCAGGCAGATTGTAGGAGACGAACTCCCGATTCTGATCATATCTGCATATGACTGGAGCGATATCGAGGACGAGGCGCGTGCGGCAGGAGTTCAGGGCTTTATATCCAAGCCGCTGTTTAAGTCGAATCTGTATCTGGGGCTTAGCCGGTACATGGTTGGAGGCGTAGAAGAGGAACAGAAGGATGAGAAGTCACAGAGTTTTGAAGGGCTCCGTATCCTTCTTGCGGAAGATAACGAACTGAACTGGGAGATCGCGGAGGATATTCTTACAGATGCCGGTTTTGAGGTGGATTGGGCGGAGAACGGACAGCTCTGTGTTGATCAGTTCAGTCAGTCCAGGCCTGGTTATTATGATGCGATCCTTATGGATATCCGTATGCCGGTGATGAACGGCTACGATGCGGCGAAGGCGATTCGTGCGCTTGACCGCCCGGATGTGAATCTGCCGATCATCGCGATGACAGCGGATGCTTTCTCGGAGGATATTCAGAGATGTCTTGAATGCGGTATGGATGAACATGTGGCGAAGCCGATCGATATCGAGAAGCTCATGAAATTATTGAGAAAATATCTGGGGTAAACGGAATTAAATTTAATTGGTAGAAAGAGGTATAAATGAACAGGACAAAGAACGTTTTTGACAAAAAAAAGATTTTGATTGTTGACGATTCAGAGATTAACCGGGCATTGTTATCAGATATGCTTTCCAATGAATATGAGATCGTAGAGGCAGAGAATGGATTAGAGGCGTCTGCAATCCTTCATGAGCAGGAGCAGGAGATTTCCCTGATGCTTCTCGATATCATGATGCCGGTCATGGACGGGTTTGAGACTCTGGAGGTCATGAATAAGAATGACTGGATCAAGGATATTCCGGTTATCATGATATCGGCGGAGACTGTTCCGGCATACATAGACAGGGCTTACGAGCTGGGGGTACAGGATTATATTAACCGGCCCTTTGATGAGCAGACTGTCCGGCGCAGAGTAGTCAATACGATCATTCTTTTTTCAAAGCAGAAAGAACTCACACATATGGTGACGAATCAGATCATGGAGAAAGAGAATGATAATAAACTGATGATCGAGATTCTGTCCAATATCGTTGAATTCCGTAACGGTGAAAGCGGGCTGCATGTGCTGCATATACGGATGCTGACGGAGATTTTCCTGAAATGGCTGATCGAGCATGGCAATTATGGAATCTCACAGGAGGATATCTATCTGATCTGTAATGCGTCTGCACTGCATGATATCGGTAAGATCTCGATCCCTACGGAAGTCCTTAACAAGCCGGGACGGTTAACAGATGAGGAATATGAGATCATGAAAGGGCATGCGCTGGAAGGGGCGAGAATGCTGCAGGATATACCTCTCCGGGAGAACGAACCATTGATACAGCTTGGATATCAGATCTGCCGGTGGCACCACGAGCGATATGACGGAAGAGGATATCCGGACGGGCTGAAGGGAGATGACATCCCAATCGCTGCCCAGGTTGTAGCGCTTGCGGATGTGTATGACGCATTGACAAGTAAGCGGGTGTATAAGGATGCATTCCCTCATGAGAAAGCTGTCCAGATGATCCTTAACGGGGAATGCGGTGTGTTTAACCCTATGCTCATGAATTGTCTCAGGGAGATATCCGGAAGTCTTAAGGAAGAACTTAAGACTCGTTCGGAGGGGCAGAATTTTCAGGAAGAGGCTCTGGATGCGGTAGAACAAATGATGGAGAGCGGCGAACTGGATGTCTCGGACAGAACATTTAAGCTTTTGGAGCATGAGCGGGTGAAATATCAGTTCTTTGCGGAGTTGTCCCAGGAGATTCAGTTTGAATATACGGTTACCCCCGAGATGCTGATTCTTTCGGAGTGGGGAGCCAAGTATCTGAATATGCAGGAGACGTTTTTGAATCCTAAAAAAGAAGCATTCGCAACTTCTGTATTTAAAGAGGGAGATTTTGACCATCTGATGGATAAGCTTGAACATACGACACCGGATGATCCTGTGGTTGAGGAGAAGTATCTCCTGAATATTAACGGCCATGAGAGGTGGAGCAAGGTAATTGCCCGTTCCATGTGGTCTTCCTGGGAACCGCCTGAGTACAGCGGAGCGATCGGGAAGATCGTGGATATCCATGAAGAACTCGAGAAGATGAACCATCTGCAGGTAATGGCGGCGCATGATTCCCTGACGGGTCTTTTGAACCACAAGACGGCGAAGACTCAGATTGAGGCGATTCTGTCTCAGGATAAGGAGCAGAAGTATGTGCTGATCGTGTTCGATCTGGACTATTTCAAACAGGCCAACGACACGTACGGACATCTGTTTGGCGATGAGGTACTGAAGTATGTGGCCGATATCATGAAGAATAATACCAGAAGCTTTGATATTGTTTCACGTATGGGAGGAGATGAGTTCCTGCTTTTCATGTCGTATAAGGATGAGGCGGAACCTCTGGTCAAGCGTATTTTCCAGCTTCTATGTGATGAATACAAAGGATTTACAATCAGTGTGAGTATGGGAGTTGCCAAAGCAGAAGAATGCGGCAATGATTATGACGCCCTGTTCCATATGGCGGATCAGGCCCTGTATAAGGTGAAACGCGGCGGGCGGAAAAATTATTGTTTTTATAAAGAAGAGAAAGAATGATTAAGGAGGAGATGTGTAATGACGGTAAAAGAATGCTATGATGCGATAGGAGCTGATTATGAAGACGTGTTGGGAAGGCTTAGGAAGGATGAAAGGGTTCAGAAGTTTTTGCTTAAGCTTTTAGACGACAAGAGCTATGAATTACTTGAGAATTCGATCGAGTCAGGGGATATGAATGAGGCGTTCAGAGCGGCGCATACGTTAAAAGGAGTATGCCAGAATCTGTCATTGACTCCGCTTTTTAAGTCGGCTTCTGAGCTGGCAGAACGGCTGAGGGACGGCAAAGAATACGGTGAGGATGTAAAGCCGCTTCTTGAGCAGGTAGAGAAGGATTATACGCACATGATCGAGTGTATCAGAAAATTAGCATAAAATGAATATTAGAGGGCACTCTATTGCAGGATATTCGGAATGATATCCTGCATTTTCTATGATTTTTGGAATGAAATGAAGGAAAAGAAAAGTAAAATTGCAGAAAAATAAAAAAAGATCAAAAAAACCTTGTGTTATTGATCAAAATCCTTTAAAATATGAGAGAAATAATTTTAGGAGGTAGTAAGCGATGTCATATGTAGATGAAGTCCTGGAAAAGGTAGTGGCGAAGAACCCTGCCGAACCGGAATTCCACCAGGCAGTAAAAGAAGTGTTAGAATCATTAAGAGTGGTAGTTGAGGCCAATGAAGAGAAATTCAGAAGAGATGCCCTGCTGGAGAGACTGGTAGAGCCGGAGAGACAGTTAAAGTTCCGTGTCCCATGGGTGGATGACAAGGGGCAGGTACAGGTGAATACGGGATACCGTGTACAGTTTAACAGCGCCATTGGTCCATATAAGGGAGGCTTACGCCTTCACCCGTCCGTCAATCTTGGAATTATCAAATTTCTGGGATTCGAGCAGGTGTTTAAGAATTCATTGACCGGTCTTCCGATCGGCGGTGGAAAAGGAGGATCTGATTTCGACCCGAAGGGCAAATCAGACAGAGAAGTAATGGCATTTTGCCAGAGTTTTATGACAGAGCTCTGCAAACATATCGGCGCCGATACGGATGTTCCGGCAGGAGATATCGGAACAGGCGCCAGAGAGATCGGTTACATGTTCGGGCAGTATAAGAGAATCCGCGGCGTATATGAGGGAGTGCTGACAGGAAAGGGATTAAGCTATGGAGGTTCTCTCGCAAGAACAGAAGCCACGGGATACGGCCTGTTATATCTGACAGAGGAACTCTTAAAGCTTAACGGCAAGGAACTGAAAGGAAAGACGGTTGCGGTATCCGGTTCCGGTAATGTAGCAATCTATGCGACACAGAAAGCACAGCAGTTAGGGGCGAAGGTTGTGACAGCCAGCGATTCCAATGGATGGGTGTATGATCCGGAAGGAATTGATGTGGATGCGTTGAAAGAGATCAAAGAAGTAAACCGTGCAAGGCTGACCGAGTACAAGAAGTATCGTCCGAATTCCGAGTACCATGAAGGCCGCGGGGTATGGTCCGTGAAGGTAGATGTCGCTCTTCCATGTGCGACACAGAATGAGCTTCATATTGAAGATGCAAAGATGCTGGTAGAGAACGGCTGCACGATCGTGGCAGAGGGCGCGAACATGCCTACTACTTTGGAAGCGACCGAGTATCTGCAGGAACACGGCGTACTGTTCGCACCGGGAAAGGCAGCGAATGCGGGAGGCGTTGCAACATCCGCACTTGAGATGTCTCAGAACAGTGAACGGTTGAGCTGGACCTTCGAGGAAGTAGATGAGAAACTGAAAGGTATTATGATTAATATCTGCCATAATATGGCTGATGCAGCAGAGCGCTACGGAGCAAAAGGCAACTATGTAGTCGGAGCAAATATTGCTGGTTTTGAGAAAGTAGTAGATGCTATGACGGCTCAGGGAATCGTGTAAAAGATTAAAAAATGAAACAAAAAATAAGCCTGTCCTGACAGAAAGAATGCAGAACAGGCTTATATTTTATTTCTAATTCGCTAAAAATTCTTCGATCTCTTCTAAACTTTTTCCAGAAGCAACAAGCAGCTCAGCAGCTTTTTGAATCTCGGCCTGTTTCTGTTGTTTTTCTACCATTGCGTCATAACGGATCTGATCTTTTTTTAATTGTTTCAGGTTTGCCTTTTCTTGTTTTAATTCGGCAGATAAAGTTCCAATTCTTTCTTCTGATGCAGCGATCAGTTCAGGATAATTTTTTTCTTCTACCTTTCTTCTTGCCATAATAAACAACCTCCATGAAATAATGTAGTTTAAATTTTTATTTATAATAAAGATATCATTCATTGGCATAAGAGTAAAGTGTTTCGAGAAATTTTTGTAAAAAAAATTGTGATTTTTTTCGAGTTTATTTATATTAACAGCAAAAAAATAGAAATAAAAAAATTGTAAAAAAGTGTTGACAAACTATATGTTATAATAGTATAATAGCAAAGCAGGTTCGAGATAAGAACCTTACATATATGGGATCTTAGCTCAGCTGGGAGAGCATCTGCCTTACAAGCAGAGGGTCATAGGTTCGAGCCCTATAGGTCCC
>ERZ808044.862-NODE-862-length-23531-cov-3.502643_pt1 | contig 23531 bp, 19 predicted proteins | sample MGYA00380195_ERZ808044 | MGnify/ENA primary metagenome ERZ808044 (study PRJEB31490, sample SAMN06133423) | mouse gut metagenome | isolation source: Z7_2 | host: mice | place: China: Chengdu | collected 2015-05 ...
CGCCAAATCCGCATGTTCCGTGGCAGCATTGACCGCGGTTCCGTCATAGCAGTTCAGGAAATTGCCGCTCTCGCCCTCGGTGGGATATCCCACCAGATGATAGTCCTCCCCCAGGTCAGCCAGATCCTGGCTGAACAACCAGAAACTTACGGAAGATTCAATATTTCTGTAGCACAGAATTTCTCCTTCCTTCAGCCTTTTCCTGGCCGCAGTCAATTCCACATCCATGGTATAGGAATTCTCTATGGAACTTTCTTTCTGAGCATACTTCTTGCATACTTCCAACAGACGACAGAATTCTTCCGAGTCAAAATAGGCCTTTCCTTCTTCCAGATCCAGCAGAGAGCAATGATCCAGGTCTGCCAGGAAGAACTGGCACAACAGATAATTTCCTGTCAATACATTATGAACCGGATCATTGAGAATGGATTGTACCGGCTGGCCGGCCTGTTCCAGTTCTTCCAGCAGGGACATAGCTTCCTCCCAAGTCCAGGTATCCTCCGGCCATAGCTTCTTGGAGACCAGCAGGGTGGAAGTATTGGCCATATGGGATACGCTGTAAAGTCCCCCATTTATCATGCCGTGTTCCAGCACTCCCGGGAAAAGCTGCTGCCTGGTTTCCTGATCCAATACCTGTGACAACTCCATCAGCAGGCCCTTCTCCTGCAGAACCCCAAGCTGCGCGGGAGGAGCCATCAGCAGATCCGGCCCCTTTCCCGCCACCAGATCTGCCTGAATTCTGGTCCAGTTGTCCTCCTGCTTGTCCCAGCTATCCGCCACCTGCAGGCTGATCTGGACACCAGGATGCAGCCGGTTAAACTCGCTCACATACATATTATAATAATAATCCGCAAAACTTCCATAGCAGGCCAAAGTCAATTTCACCTGTTCCACATCTTCATTGGCAATCTGATACAGATAGTCCCTGCTGCCGTCGTCATAAAAAAATAAGAGGTCTCCCCTGCTGTTCTGGAGAGCGGCACGGTACTCTTTGAAGGAAGCGCCTCCTCCGGGATACAGGTTTTCGCGTTTGCCCGTGGAAGCATCCCAGCGCACCAGAATATTATTAGAATTCACATAATAAAGATCCCCATACGCATTTATGACGCGCCCGCTCACATTCTGATATTCGCCTTGGAATATCTTTGTCTGTTGCTCCTCGCCGATGCTCCAGAACACATTGGCCAGATCCTTGTAGCTCACCGCCTCCCAGATACAATTCCCCTGGCTGTCATGATACAGGTTCACAATGGCCTCCTCCAGGCCCTGCAGGGGATCCAGCACCATGGCCAGCTTCCCCTCCGGGTCAATAATCCCGTACTGCCCGCTGTCGTCATTTCCCCTGACACAATAATATCCTCTGGCGTCCCACTTGGCAGTATCATTCCACAGATACCCATCCTCCCGGATCAACCTGGCCTCCTCCAGGGCAGGCATCAGATCACAGCTATCCTCCACATGCCCCTCCTGGTCAAACCATACTCCATAGTACCCGATCATCTGCGACTGGGCATCCTGCTCCTGTACAAAAACCACTGCTCTGCCGTCTGCCACATCCAGCGACGCGGCCCAATAGGAATTCTCCAGACCCAATTCCTCCAGATGCAGCTGCCGGGACTCCGCCTCCAGGGTATCCCCGTCGATATGGTTCAGGTAGTACAGAGACTCCCATTCTTCCGTATCCTCCAGATAATTGTCATAGCAGGCCAGGATATAATAATCCTTCCCCTCCACCGCCCGGTATTTGGCTATACAGGTCAGGCCCTGAGGGTCCTTCAGGCCCTGAGGGGCCTGGAACAGCTCTTCCCGATAATCGGTCAGGTTCCACAGGGCAGGGGCGGGCGTTGCCTTCTCCGCTTCCTGCCAGGTTTGGGCCAGCAGGTCAAAAGGCTCCCTGCCCTCCAGCACGGATATCCGTTCGGAGCCGGAGGCCGATCCGTTATCCTCCGTCGCATCCGGCGGTTCATCGACTGCCGTTTCTTCGCTCATACTTACATCCTCCGGGTCGGCAGGACGGACGACTTCTTCTGTTTCCTCTCCGCCTGTGCCCAACTGGCCGCAGCCCGTGAGTGCTTCCACGCACAGCGCTGTCACTGCCGCAAACAGTTTCCATCTAATAAAGGTTTTTCTCATAGGTTCTGCCTCCTCTTCTCAGAAAAGATTTTCAGGCAGGACATTTTTCTCCCGCCTGAAATAAAAATAGCATATCGAACCCGGCCCTACAATGGCCTTAAAGAATCCTTATATAGTCTTAAAGAAAACTTATACAGTCTTAAAAAAAACTTAAATATCTTTAATAAAATCCTATAAACTATTCATAGACCGGACAGTCCCTGCCCTCCCGAACGAACACCGGAATCAGGTCCAGAGGAGCGGGCACGGCAATGCTTCTGCCCCCTTCGTATATCTCCCCGGTGTTTGCATCCGTCCACTTGCAGCCCTGGGGAAGATAAACCTCTCTTTCCCTCCGGCCTTCCTCCATGACGGGCGCCACCAGCAGATCCGGGCCGAACATATAGGCGTCCTCCACCTCCCATGCCTTTTTGTCCCGGGGAAAATCAAAGAACAGAGGACGCATCACCGGAGCCCCGGTTTCGCTGGCCTGCTTCATGCATTCCCGGATATAGGGACGCATCCGCTCCCGGATAAACAGGAACTTTTTCAGAATTTCATAGTTATCCTCTCCGAAACTCCATACCTCATTATCCTGCCCGCTGGTAAGCTGCCGCACACCGTCAATGAACTCCTGCTCCCTCTCATACCAGGGAGAACGCTCCCCGTGCATGCGAAACACCGGGCAGAAAGCCCCCCAGGCAAACCATCTAACCAACAGTTCCTGAAAACAGGGATCCTGAATGTCGCCCCCGATAAAGCCGCCGATGTCCGAAGTCCACCAGGGGATTCCGGCTACGCCCATGCTGAGACCCGCCTGCAGCTGCTCCCGCATGGCCCGGAAGGAGGAATGAATATCCCCGGACCAGGTCAGCGCCCCGTACTTCTGGCTTCCCGCCCAGGCACAGCGCACCAGGCTCAGAACCTCCGTCTCCCCCGCCGCTTTCAGGCCGTCATAAAAACCCTTCACATAGCCCAGGGGATAAACATTGCTGCACTGCAGCGCGGGCCCCGCGTAATACCTGTAATTGTCAAAATCATAAGGACCATACTCCGGTTCCGCCTCGTCCAGCCAGAAGCAGCGGATTCCCTTGTCATAATAATTCTTCCTGCACTTTTCCCATACATACTGTTGGGCGCCGGGATGGGTGGCGTCATAAAATACGGTATTGCCCATCCAGGACATATGGTAAGCCATGCCCCGGTCCGGGGCCACCAGATATCCCTTTCCGCTCATCTCTCCAAAATTCTCACTGCGCTCATCAATGGTGGGCCATACGGACACCACCGGCTCGATGCCAAGTTCCCGCAGTTCCCTGACCATGGCCTCCGGATCCGGCCAGTCCCTGGGTTCAAACTTGAATTCCCCCTGTCTGGTCCAGTGGAAAAAGTCCACAACGATGGCATCCATGGGCAGGCCCCTGCGTTTATGCTCCCTGGCCACCGCCAGCAATTCTTCCTGGGTGCGGTAGCGCAGCTTACACTGCCAGTATCCCAGACCGTACTCCGGCATCATGGGGCTGTGGCCCGTCACATCCGCATACCGCTCCTCCAGTTCAAAAGGCGTATCCCCCGCCACAATATAGTAATCCAGCTTTTTGGTGCTTTTCGCGTGCCACTCCGTGCGATTAGCCGCAAAAGTGGCCGTACCGATGGCCGGATTGTTCCAGAAAAAGCCGTATCCCCTGCTGGAAATCAGAAAGGGGACGCTGGACTGGCTGTTGCGGTGGGCCAATTCCAGCGTGGCTCCCTTTTTGTCCAAATGTCTGTCCTGATACTGGCCCATGCCGAAGATTTTCTCATCGTCATAAGCCTCAAAGCGCAGGGTCAGTTCGTAATCCGTGCTGCCGGCAAGGGGCTTTAATTCTCTTGCGTCGATCCGCAGGGAAGTGCAGTACCGATTGATTCGGTTGCGGTTGCGCCAGTACTCCTCGGTCAGCAGTTCCCCCTTCTGATTATAATAACTGATCCATCCTTCGGGATTGATCACCGCTTTGATTTTGCCGTTTACCGCCGTGTATATCTTGCCGGATTGATGATACTGAGAGTATTCCTGAGTGGCATACCAGGGATCCGTGGTGTCTACCTCCTCCACGGAGACCTGCATCCGACAGTCCTCCACCGGCTCCGTCAACGCCCAGTCCCGAGGATCCATCACTGCCTCTCCGGTCATGCGCACCCGGAAAGCGTCTTTGCCCCAGGGCTCCAGCCACAGAGTTTTTTTACCCTCGATGATTACGATTCTGTTCTGTTCCACACTTACCATCATATCCTCTCCTCCTCATTATGATTCGATATTATATACTCTCGCTGGCCCTTTACCCCATGGGCTGAGCCCTAGTTAATGTTCCCCATCTCCCACAGGTTCTCCGTAAAGCACCCCCCGGGAGCCGGTGGCCAGGAAAAATCTTCCGAACACTCTCTTATCGCCGTCAATGCTGTTGATCTCCCCATACATTTGCCTGTCATTGTTCAGCCGCTCATAAGTCTTTCCCTCATCCAAGGTCCGATAGAAGCCATACTGCCCGTCTATGCTGCCGCACAGATAAAGGGCCTTGGGGCCGGTCACATAGTCGCTGCCGGGACGCCCAAGCCCCAGGCCCATCCGCAGGCAGCTATCCCCCTGGGCGCTTAAGCGGATCAGTTCCAGACGATCCGTTTCCGCCCTGTAGATCATCTTCCACATCCCGGCCCGTCCCATGGCGATATAGAAAATGCCGCTGGCTCCCGCCACTCCCCGGACCTCCGTATGGTTGGCGGTGTCAATCATGCCAAAGTCACAGGCCGGCATCTCCTCCAAAAGCTGTCCCTCTGCCGTCCGCACTTCATCAGGTCTCTTCTCCCTGAAAACCGCTCCTCCGTCCCGGCTCACATAGATCTGTCCTCCCTCGCCGAACCCGTAAAAGAGCATGGGATTGATCCGATCCGAGTACACCTTCATGCAGGTCCCGGAAAACTGTCCCCTCCGGCGCTGCTCCACCTGCCGCACTGATATGAGAGCGCCGTCTGGGCTCAGCACCTTCACCGGGGCAAAGCTCTCCCCACCGTCCTGACTGGAAATCACCAGATCCATGGGAAGCCAGATCTGGTCCGCAATGGACCAGACGATATTCTGCCCCTGGGGAGACATGGCCACCCAGCCCGGGTTCACATTGGGCCGCTCAATCTGCGCCATGGCGGCGTCAATCTTCTCCCCCTGTCCCCAGGGCATGGGAATCCGCTGAAACGTATGAAAGCCGTCCCGGGTGCGCACCAGTCCCCCCTTTGTCTTGCCCCGCCAGTTGCCCCGGGCCGTGATGATGGCCAGGCTGCCGTCGATGTCCGACAAATCCGCGTTGATGCAGGTAATGTAGCGATTCCCCTCCGCATCGTCAAAGGAATTGCGGCAGGGCTTTGTCAGATCCCGGAAGGCGAAGCCCCCCAGATCCCCCACGATGTCCACCATCTGCACCTCACCGCAGACAGGCCCATACACATTCAGATGCACCGTCTCCTCGATGCCGTCACAGTGGTCGTGATACCGGGGATGGTCGCTCAGCAGGGCATCCGTGGTAAACACCCCTGTTCCTGAGTTAAACCACAGTTCATTTGCGTCAAAGGGATTGATCTTCAAATCACTCTCCCAGTGCAGCAGACTGCGGCCGCCGTTGTACTCCGGCTTCATATAGGAGGTGTTGAAATAGATGTCCCCTGCTTCCAGCCCCCACAGGCTCACCCGCCAGCTATCCCCGTAATCCTCCGACACATAAAGGCATTCCGCGTCCAGTTTTTCCCTGCACAGGGTGACACAGGCTACCAGCCCCGGCCTGGCCTTACAAATGTCCACGCCTCCGAAGCCGTAATCCAGATAACCGACGGTCCGCTGCCCCCTGCCGTCCGGGGTAATATCCGTATAGCCGCTGATCCTGCCCTCCCCAAAGCTGTAGCGCAGCACCTTTCCCCCGATGGTATCCCCGGTGTCGCAGCTATATCCCAGATCCACAAGATAATTCCACCGCCCGGTGGCGCACATGGTGACAAAAAGATATTTGCCGTCATAGGCATAGCGCTGGGCCACCAGCCCGTTCATCTTACTGTCCTCTATAATGGGGCTTTCCGGCTCCTCAAGCGGCTCAAAGCTCCCGCCGCCGTCATAGGAGACATACAGGCTGTGCCCCCGCCGGGTGTCATCAATCCGGCTGGTGTAACCCGCCGTCCCCGCCACCAGCGTCCGGCTGTCTTCTGATACCCACACAAAAGTCATGTATTCCTCCGGCACCGGGAGCTTCTCCCAGTTCTGTCCCCGGTCCCGGGTGCGCAGCAGGCCGTCTTTGGAACTGGCAAAATACAGGGTATCGCTGTCCCCGGGATCCACCACCAGGCGCTGTCCCGTGCCTCTGCCGCTGAGATTGCCATGCACCATGGCAGGAATCCGGGCATAGCGGAATGTCTCCCCATAATCCTCGGAGACGGACAGCTTACCCACTCCCTTACCCCCCACGCCGCTGGCAATATACAGCCGCTCCGGGTAACGGTCGTCCAGAGCAATGGCGGCAGGAAAGCACTCGTCCAAATCCTCCATGGTCACATGGTCAATCAGGCTCTTCCATCTTTTTTGTTCCGTCTCATAACGATAAACGCCCCCGATATCCGTTCTGGCGTACAATATGCCCGGCGTCTGCTGATGATACAACAGTCCCGTCACATAGCCGCCTCCCGGAATGGGAGCGTTGCGGTACTCATAACACAGTTTTTTTGTAACCTTCATATGGGAATCCTGCCTTTCCTGCCGCTTTTGTCAGAGCGGGCATCGCATTGTTTATCAGATCCATTTTCCCATAGAACCTATAAAAAAACCATGTATTTTATTGTTTTTTCTCATGAACCGGCCATGCTTCCGGCGCCATATCAGCGGATCTCAAAATCTGAGTCCATATTGAAAAGCAGGGCAGAAAGGACCCCGCCCCCCATGGCATCATTTCCGTTTTTTTCTTTTATCTGGCAAATTACGCTGTAGATGGCGCTCATGCCGATATATTCCCGGTAAATGTCATTGGCGGCATCACCGAACGCCCCTTCTTCAAACAGGGAAAACAGTGCATTGTGCAGGGGCCAGTAATCCGCCAGCTGATTCTTGTAGCATGTGACCGCCTCCCTGCCGTAGGGCAGGATCTCCACCGTCTCCGCATATGTAATCTGGTCAAACGCGTTCTCCGCGCAGATCTCCGGCAGGAAAGAGTAGCATTCCGCCGCCAGAGTGGCGTCTCCCAGAGCCTGCGCAAGCCTCTCGGGCAGGGTTTCATACTGCTCCTGGTCCCCGCTGGCATGGAACATCAGCGCGGCGGTCCTCACCTTTTCCCGCAGAATCTCCCAGCCCTGACGCCCTGCGTAAGGATAGGGCAGCACTGTCTCCTCCTCCTGACGGATAAAGAAAAATGCCTTGTGGGACGCAAAATAACCGGCATCCCATTCCTTTGCCATATCCGCCACAATAGAACTGAGCGCCTCGCTCTTGACATCGTCGATCCGGCATTCCCCGGTAATATTTTCCCCTGACCTGGAGAGAAATACTTTTACAAAGCACAGCTTCTGATTGCCCAGCCTTTTCACCACTTCTTCCTTCAGCGCATCCCAGTACACCCGGGCATCCTCTGTCTGCGGCGAATTGCCCATGCCCACGATATTGCTGAGATAGGCCTTCCAGCGGTGGGGCTTACCGGCAAATTCCGTCTCCAGGCATTCTCCGGTCTGACCGCTTTCCATCTGGACGATTCCGTCCATAAAGGAAAACAGGAAAGAACCGCAGGCCATCCCCAGTGCCTGTTTCGTGTCGCTTCCCATACCGGCACAGCACTCAAACAAGTCCTTTCCCCACTGGGGAGCGGAAACATGGAAATTGACCACTGCTCCCCGCTGGTCCACCTGCTCGATCCAAGGCTCGATGGTGATCTGCCAGTCCGGGCAGTAGATCCGATTCCCCTCCACCCGGTCAGGCGTCTGCAGACAGCCATGCAGGCTGTCCAGCACATGCCCGAGCGCGGCCTCCGGATTGGTAAGGTCCGGATCGGGACTGTTATTCTGTTCATTGCTGTCCTTTTTTAACATATTCCATTTCATGTCACTTCCCCCTATGGCTGCAAAAAATCTCTCAATTTTTTATATCGTCCACCGACTCCCGAAACTTTATGGAACAGTCTATGGTAATGGTCCGGGATCTGGCTTCGGGATGCTGGAACCTGCGCTTCATCAGCAGAATGGCCTGTTCCGCCATAAATCGCCTGTTCACATGCACCGTGGTTATGGGGGGATCAGAGATCTCGGAATAGAGCACATCGTCAAACCCCACCACACTCACATCCCCGGGTACCTTCAGCCCCGCATCCCGGAGTTGGCGGATCAGCAGATAGGCGGCGTGGTCATTGTTGCACACAAACGCCGTGGGCATCTCCTCCGGCAGTTCATACCGCTCCAATATGCCCTGCTGCCCCCGGTCGTCAATCCGGTACCGGGAATCCAGATTGATCCCCTCCTCCAGAAGAGCCTTATAATACCCCAGATAACGATCATTCACGCTGTTGGTATAGTTCAGATTACCCACAAAGGCAATTCTGCGGTGTCCCCTGTCGATCAGATGGGAGGTCAGATAATAACTGGCCTGGAAACTGCCGGACACCACCGAGTCCGCCTCCACGCCCCGGTACTGAAAGTCCAGACACAGCACGGGAAGCCCCGTCCCCTGCAGATACAGCACATATTTTTTGGAGAACTGCCCCAGAAGCATAACACCGTCATGGCCCTCCACGCCGGCATTGAACACATTTCCCCGCTCGTCTTCCCGGCTCACGTAAAACAGGGAAAACTTCATGCTGTTTTCCCACTCCAGTTCCTGCAGGCGCTTATACAATCCGTTATAGAATTTCTCGTTGGGCTCAAAATACACCTCGGAAAAAAGCACGGCGATTCGGTACTTTATACGCTTTTTGTACTCGTACCCCATCTCGTCCGCCTTCTTCAGGATCAGTTGTTTTGTCTCCTCAGAAATATCTCCACTGTTCTTGAAACATTTTGATACCGTCATTTTCGATATCCCCAGTTCTGTGGCAATATCCTGCATCGAAACCTTTTTCAAAGCAACCTCCTCCTAACTTTTCTTTCTATTCGCAGACCAGCAATCCTTTCAAATTTCCCCTCTCATCCCTCACTTCAAACAATGCGTCTTGGCCTGGAGCCTCCAGCGCTTCTTCTCCAAACTGCAGATATACTCCCACCCGCTCCTGTTCCCATATTCTCTGATAGTACAGCAGTCCGTCCTGCTGCCGGATCTCTCCATAGGTCCCCAGAGTCAGGGAAGGAAGCCTTTTTCGAATCTCCAGAAGCCTTCGGTATACGGAATGCAGAGAATTTTCTTCCTGCTCTTCCGCTCTCTGCCAGTCCACCATACCCCGGGAATAATCCCTTGCCCGCTCCCGGGCATACAGAAACGCTGCCTCCTCATCCGCTCCCTCTCTCCGCTTTTTCTCATAGCCATAACGGCCCTGGACATCTTTCAGATCCTCCGGCCTCTCCACAGGCACATCCTCTAAGGGGATCTCCTCTCCCTGGTACAGGAAGGGGATGCCTCTGGCCGTCAGCAGGAACATGGCCAGCAGCTTTGCCTTCCCTGTGTCCAAACCGCACAGACGATTGAAATGCCGCCTCATATCATGGGAACTGAAAAAGAGGGTAGGATACACGCCTTCTGCCTCCATTTTCCTCATCTGATCCGCCATATAGGCGATATCCAGCTTCTCCATGCTGCCCAGGTTGAACTGAAAGGCCGAATCCAACAGCCCCGGCCCCACATAGGATTTGATCAGATAAAGATCCTCCTCCCCGATCTCCCCAAGCAGATATTTGTGGGGATAGGCATGTACCGCCTCCGAAATCTTCCCCACCGCCTCATAGATTCCCTTTTGATTCTTGTCGTATACATGACGCGTCCCGCCGTTTTCCGCAGGATTGTCCATTTTAAATGCGGCGCGGTCCGTCTTGAGGAAATTGATCACATCCAGCCGGAAGCCGTCCACTCCCCGGTCCAGCCAGAATCGCAGAATATCCCTGCATTCCCGCCACACCTGCCCGGAGGACCAGTTCAGACATACCTGTTCCCGGGAAAAGGCATGATAGTAATACAGGCCGGCGGATTCATCATAGGTCCAGGCGCTTCCGTCAAAAAAAGATTCCCAGTTGTTCGGAATCTCCTTTTCCCACAGATAGTAGTCCCTGTACGGGCTCCGGGCGCTGCTCCTGCTCTCCCCAAACCATGGATGGAGATGGGAAGTATGGTTCAGCACCATGTCGATGATCACCCGAATCCCCGCCTCATGGGCCCTGTGCAGAAGCATGTCAAAATCTTCCAGCGTTCCGTAATCCGGGTCCACATCCCGGTAGTCGCTGATATCATAGCCGTTGTCCGCCTTGGGGGAGGGATAAAAGGGAGTCAGCCATATCCCGCTTATCCCCAGCTGCCGCAGATAAGGTATTTTGGAAATGACTCCCTTCAGATCCCCTATGCCATCCCCGTTGCCATCGCAGAAAGAAGGTACATATATCTCATAAAACACTGTTTTCTCATACCATCTTGTTCTTTCCATACTATTATACACCCAAAAACGGATTTGGCACAACTACATATTGAATTTCACAGTCTGAGACGCCCACATATAATACCGCCTCGTCCCCCCGGCATATAATCCCGCCGCTGAACAGCACGTCTTCCAGATCAGGTCGTTTGCTGGGCCCCGGCAGAAGTTCTTTTCGCTCCGCCAGAATCCGGGGCATGGTGTATGTTCCGGCGGCGGGGTCATACACAAACGCCATGGGGAAGTAATGCCGCACTTCGTCCGGCCTGAAGCACGCAATATGCCCCAGCACGCCCAGTCTGCCGTCGGGAAGAAGATGTACTTCGTTCACGCCTCCCCATTCCTCCTGGCCAAACAGATCCAGCAGCGGCGCATCCTCCATGGCCGCGGCGGTCACGCCTCCGAAATCCTCCGCTATGGTAAAACCGATTTTCCCCCGGCCCCCCTTTTCTCCCTGGGGCCTGGTAAAAATACCCACGCGGCCATCCGCCAGTTCCACCAGGCGCACATCTTTCATGCCCTCCGGTCCCTCCGCCAAACGCTCCATATGGGCAGGGTCTGTTCCATAATAAAACACCGTGCGCCAGCATAAGCGCCCCGGCTGCTCCGGGTGGGGAAACACCTCCGTCCCCCCCAGGACATAGCGCCCCAGCACCCTGGTGATGCAGGGATCCTGCAAATCATAGCGATCCCAGCCCTCCGCTGCATGGTACACATCCTTTTCCTTCTCCTCAAAAAACACAGCCTGGGATACCTCGCTGTCCCGCTTCTCCACCCGGGCGCAAATCATGGTTTTGCCCTGATAAGAAAAGGGCGCAGTGGGATTGTATACATCATAGCCTTCTACCCCCTGAAAGACCGGGCGCACTGCTGCCGCTGCCCCTCTCTCCTTCCTGTGTTCCTCCAACATTTCCCAAATAGTCCTCATAGCATCCTCTTTTCTGGGTTTTACACCCATTCCATCGAATTGAATATCTCCTCCAGAGACAGTTCCGCCCGGGCGATCTTGTCGTCCGCCGCGCCGTAGTAGACCGTCAGCCCCGCCCCCTCGGCCACGCAGCCGCAGGCGAATACCACCCCTCCAAAGAAACCCTCCTGTTCATATGCCTCCCGGGGTTCCAGTATGGGCCTGGAGGATTGGGCCAGGATTTTCCAGGGTTCCTCCAAATCCGTCAGCATGGCTCCCAGGCAATACCGATTATGGGCGTCCGCCCCATGATAGATATGCAGCCATCCCCTGTCCGTGTAAAGGGGCGGCACGCCGCTGCCGATCCTTCCGTTTTCCCAGCCTTCCTCATGCACACCGCATACATGCCTGTGCCCGCCCCAATGTACCAGATCGGGGGAGGAGGCCATCCAGATATCCGGGGTGCCGATCTCGTAGGGCACGGGCCTGTGACAGGCATAGTACAGCCCGCCTATTTTCCTGGGGAAGAGAACCACATCCTTATTTTCGGGAGGAAATATGGCTCCCAGCCTCTCGAACTCCTTAAAGTCCCGGGTAAGCAGCAGCCCCGGCATGGCCCCCAGTTCCGACACCGCCGTATAGGTAATGCAGAATCTGCCCTCTTCCTCCATATAGGTGATACGGGGATCTTCCATCCCCCATCTCTCATATCGCCCGGAAAACGGCAGAGCCGGCTGCTCTTCCACCCGGAAATGAATGCCGTCCCTGCTGCGGGCCAGGCGAAGATGAGAGAGAGAGGTCAGATACTTGATCTTTTTGATACCGCTGGCATTTTTCCGGAAAATCATCCTGGAATCGCTCATGTCATATTTATGCCCCACCTCCTCCCGGTCCAGCTTCACCACTTCCAGCCTTTCCGTCTTCTCGTTATAGACGGGTATGCACACATATCCGTCCTCCTGCTCCCTGCAGGATTCCGCCACCCGGCACAGCAGGATATATTCGTCTCCCAGCTTTGCCGCGCCGCAGTTGAATACGCCGTCCACTTTGAGGAAGTCCCTGGACGGTTTTACATCCGCCGGGGTGATAATGGGTCTTTTCGGTTCTCTGATCATGTCTGTCCCCTTTACTGTTTTTACTGTTCAAAGTTCAGGCGAATGCCCGCCGCGTCCGATTTGCCGTCGGACATCCGCACCGTGACGTTCACATTTTTGCTGCCGGTACCATACTCTCCGGTTTGGAATATCACGTCCTCCCCCGGCCCGTACAAAGTCTCCTTCCCGTCGATCTGCAACACCACTTCCGAGACGGTGGTTTCGGGATCGGTGGCGGTCACCAGGATCTCCAGTTTCACCCGGCCGCTTACCTTATCGTTGTTTTCAAGTCCGCCGATCTCCACGGTCACCGTGTCCGAGGCAATCCAGACGCCATTGGCCGTATATTGACCGTTTTCATGGACAATCCGGGTTCCGGCCGGCACTTCCACCAACACTGCCGCCTGTCCCGGCCCCAGAGTCAGCACCGCGCTTCCTTCCGCGCCTTCCGCCACAATTTGTTTTTCCACACTGTCAAACAAATCCCAGCGTCCCTCCGGCAGCATAAAAGTCACTTTTTTCTCCCGGTCATGAGGATTGTACAGTAGGCTGGTGGCACAGCCCGAGGCCATGCCCGGTGTACCGTCACACCGAATCCGCAATATGGCCTCCACATCCGTGGCCTCCGCCACGGCGGCAAACATCCCCGTATGTCCGCCGCTGTAAAGGGACAGATCCGTGTCGGCCCAGCCGTAAACGGTGGGATCTCCCCCCACCCAGGGCGTCTGGGAATTGCTGCTCTTTCGTATCCCCTCAAAGGGCACAGCCCTGCCGGCGATGCCGATGAACTCCATGGCCGCCTCATGGCCTGTGGAAGACTGCTTCTCCGGGGCCGTCTCCCCAGGGAAGAAATACCGGCTGGCAGACGCCGCGTTCAGATACCAGACGCCCAGGGCTCTGGCATACCGGGGATCATACTTGGCCAGATCCGCCAAAGCATAGCCGCCCGCAAAGGTATTCATGGAGAAGGCATACCCGCCGCCGTCTGAGGTGCTTCCGATCAGCCCGTTCACGGTATAGTCTCCCCATTGCCCGGTGATGGAGCCCCAGCCGCCCCGGGGAATGGAACTTCCGTTAAGCGAATCGGCCAACAACTTATCCACATCATAGGCCTTCCCCTGCTGCGCATTGAGCCGGGCCGCCAGGGAGGGCGCAAAATACAGCAGCACTTCGTAGAGAGGACTTCCCTCATACGCTGTCAGATAATCCAGGCAGCCGGCCACGGCCTCTCCGTACTCCTGCCTGCCCGTCATGTCATAGCCCATCTGCATCAGCACCGCAATGCCCGCCGCGCAGTCCGGCTCCTTCCATATACCATTTGCATAGGGCTGCATGGCGGAAAAGTCAAATCCGGTATAATCAAAGCTGCCCGACTCCTTCATGACCAGATAAGCCTGATACCAGCTTTCCATGGTGGTCAGAGCGTCCTCCCGAATCTGCGTTTCCTCCGGATAAAGAGCAGATACCTGCCCAAACAGGATGGCGGGGTAGAGCATATACCACATGGAGGCCCCCTGAGAACTGCCGCCGGGATTGTTCAGTACCACAGCTTCCTCCTGTGAAAAATAGGCATGCAGCTGGGATACATAATTGATCCCGTTTTGGCTGCTCTTGTCCACTCCCAGAAGTGTGGCGCTGAGTACGGAAGCCACCGTGGCCACCGCTTCCTGGCTGCCGTTACTGCCGGTTCGGCCGTCTCCCACATAGGCCGCAAAACCAAAAGTATCATGGGCCGCATCCTGCCAGAGAAGCGGAAAATACGCCCCTTCCGGCTGTTCCCCATACAGCAGCGCGTCATAGGCCAAAGCTGCGGACCTGTAGTCAAACCACTTATAATCTCCGGGTATTTCACTGCCATACCGGGCAATGCGGGGTATTTCCTTCTGTCCGTTCATATCCCTTTCCCCTTCCTGGGCACCCTGCCCGCAGGATGTCATCACTATCATTATAATCACCAGTATAAATGCCGTAAGCCTTTTCATGCCGCCCTCGCCTTCGTTTTCCAGCCTTTAACAACACAGGGTGGAAGTCCCCCCTCCACCCTGCGTTACGATTCCGATTATTTCGTGTTCAGCACCAGGATCTCCGACACGGACACGGTACCTTCCGGACCGCCCGCAGGATAGATCCACAGTTTGATCTTGCACTGTTCTCCATAGATGCCCACAAAGTCTTCACCCAGAGCCTCCTTCAGATCCACGCCCGCGTATTTGTTCCATTTCAGATTGTTGTCGTTGATCACATACAGGCCCCATTCATGGTCTGTCATGGGATTCTCGGGAACCACCTTCATACCCCAGTTGTAGCCGTCGGGATTCTCAAAAATCTTAGCCAGAATCACAGGCTCTTTGGACAGATCGATCTCAAAATATCCTGACTCCACGCCGCCCCAGCCATCGGCCGCAGCCTGGATGGTCACATAGCCGTCCGCATCGTTGGTTGCCGCGATGCTTCCCGCGCCGCTTCCCTCAGAAGGGGTCTGCATGCTGCCCCAGGAGGCGATATCCTTGTAGGTAAATTCCTGTACCGGAGTCCATCCGCCCTTAGCGCTGGTGCCGCCGTCATTACCACATGCGGTCAGGCATCCTGCCAACATCACCGCCGCTACTCCAAGTGCCAATAATTTCTTTTTCATACCAATTCCCTCCATTTAAAAATGTTTGTAAAGTAGTTTCTATTGCTTATCCCTTGATGCCGCCCATCTTTACGCCCTCCATAAAGTACTTCTGAGCGTAAAGCAAAAGGGCAATTACAGGGATCAAAGCCATAAATGACGCCGCCATCAGCGGCCCCCAAAGGGTTTCCCCGGTCATGGAACTGAAGGAGGCCAGGGCAAGCTGTATGGTATATTTCTCCTGGGAGTCAATATAGATCAACTGTCCCAGCAGGTCGTTCCAGGTGCCCATGAAGGACCACAGACAGATGGTGACCAGTGCAGGCTTGGCCAGAGGCAGGAACACCGTGCGGAAGACCGTCATATTCCTTGCCCCGTCGATCCAGGCCGCCTCCTCATAATCTTTCGGAACCGTCTCAAAATACATCCGCAGAAAGAATATGAAGGATGCCGAACCGCAGAACGCCGGCAGGACCAGGGGCACATAGCTGTCCGAAAATCCCAGCCCGGACCACACCATAAAGGTGGGGATCATGGTCACCTCATAGGGAAGCATCATGGTGGCCAGCATTATCATAAACATGGTATTGCGCCCCTTGAATTCAAACCGGGCAAAGCCGAAAGCCACCAGGGCCGACACTAATACCTCTCCCAGAATCTTGGGCAAAGCGATGATCAGCGTGTTCAGCATACACTTGAAAATCGGTACCACTTCCAGCGCTTTCGCATAGTTCTGCAGCGTAATCCTGGAGGGCAGCCATCTGATGGGCACGGTGAAAATCTCGTTTTCCGCCTTGAAACTGGTGCTGATCATCCAGGCAAAGGGCAGCAGCATGATCACCGCCCCCAGGCATACCACCACATACCACAACACAAGCCTTGCCTGTCCCATATGCTTTCCGGGTTTTTTTACTTTTATCGCGCTCATATCCAAATATCCCTCATTCCCGCATACCTGGAGTATGGCTGAAGCCATGCTCCGGCTGTATCTGTGTGATTGTGTTAATCAGTATCTACTCGCTGTATACCCAATATTTTTTAGTCCAGTTGACTATAAATGTGAGAAGCAGGATGATCACAAACAAAACCCATGCCAATGCCGTGGCGTACCCCATCCTGTAATGCCCGAAGGCTTCCTCATACAGATAGACCATGTAGAAATTGCCTTCCTTGCCTGCGCCTCCCAGCACATAGGCATCGGTGAACTTACGGAAAGCGCCGATGATCCCCAGCACCAGATTGTAGAAAATAATGGGCGTCATCAGGGGTACTGTGATAAAACGCACTTTCTGCAGGGTGTTGGCCCCGTCTATCATGGCCGCCCCATACAAATCTTCCGGTATATCCTTCAGCGCCGCCAGGTAGGTCAGAAGACTTCCTCCCGCCCCCCATACCGCCATGATCAGATAGGACGGCAGCACCCAGTCCGGGTCATACAGCCAGTCCGGTCCCTGTATATGGAAAAATGCCAGAATACCGTTCAGCAATCCATAACTGGGATCCAGAATCCATTTGAACACGATGGCCACCGCCACGCCGGAAACTATGGCGGGCATATAATAGATGACCCGGAAAACGCCTGTGCCCTTATGATTCTTGGAGACCAGCACCGCAATCGTAAGGGATGTGGCGATGATCAGGGGAACGGCAATCACTGCATAGCGCACCGTCACCCACAGACTCTTGACAAATTCCTCCGCTTTGAACAGAGTGATATAATTCTCCAGTCCCACAAATTTGGCATTCCCCACGATATCCCAGTCGGTCATACTGATATATACTGCTGCCACCATGGGCAGCGCCGTAAACAGGCACAGCCCGATCAGCCACGGCAGTACAAAATAGAATCCCGCCCTCTGCCTTTTCTGTCTCATAAACACTCCAATCCGCGCGGCTTACCCGCACTGCCTCTGTCCGTCCCCGCCGGGGCCGCATGTTCCCGCCCGGGCGCGCTCCATGATTGGGGCTGCGCCCGCGCTGCTGCGTATGCCCCTACTGCCGCTTGCTCACCAGGCCTTCGGAATACTGCTGTATCTCGTTCATCTTGGCCTTATAATCAAAGTTCGCATCGTTGAGCAGGGATACATACAGGTTGTACCATAACTTGTCATTGATATCCGACCACTCGGGGATATAATTGGCCGAGCGGGCATATTCCATGGTGTAGCCGATGGTTTCCATGGCCGCCGCCTTCTGAGGAGCGATCTCCAGCACATTTTCCAGAGAGTCTTTCACCGGGGGCGCGATCTTCCACTCAAAGAACGCCTGCGTCACCGCCTCCAAAGCCTTGTAAGCCAGTTCATTGCCCTCCAGGGACTTGGCCATTACCGTAGAAGCCGTCCAGTCAAAACTCCAGGCCCCGCCGTCATCACACATGGGCATGGGCGCATAGCCGATCTGGAACTGTTCGTCCTCACCCATGGCGGCAATCTTGTTCTCAAAATTATCCTGCATACCGCCGAAATACATGGCTACCCGCTGCTTCTCAAACCACACATTGTTGTCGCCCAGGCTGGCCACCTCCGCATATCTGGGACTGAGATTCTCCGCCACAATGGTCTGCAGATAACCCATTCCCTTCTGTGCCTCCGGGTTGCTCAGCAGAATGGTCTGCCCGTCCTCGGCGATGATGTCCCCGCCTCCGGCCCAGATAAAAGTCTCTATATTGGGCCAGCCGTCCACCACGGTGCCATAGACGGTATTACCCCTGTACTCCTGTCCGCTGAACTTCCGGCATACATCCAGAAATTCCTCCCAGGTCCAGTCATCCTGCGGCCCGGGACAGGCAATACCCAGTTCGTCAAACATGTCCTTATTGTAATAAACAATCAAAGGATTGGCGATCCAGGGCAGTCCCCAATAGGAACCGTCATACATGGCGGAGGCAACCACTCCCTCGTAGTACATATCCGGCGTCAGGTTCTCACTGCCCTGAAATTGTTCCGTGATATTGGCCAGCGCCCCCATCTGAGCATATTTGGAAATCAGTTCTTGGGTCATCCAGAAGAAATCCGGGCAATTCTTGGCCGCAATCTTCGTGGAAATCTTTACATAATAGTCCGAGGGGATGCTGAGAACCTCGATTTTATACTCTCCGCCCGCCGCCTCATTCACTTTGTTGATGATGGCCTGAAACTCCTCCAGTTCCGTGCCGGCCGCCCATGTGGCAAAAGTGAATGTGTTCTTCTCCTTCTCCTCCTTGCCGCAGCCGGATAAAAGACCTGTCAGCATCGCCAGAGCCAGTCCCAGGCTGAGCACCTTCCTGATTGATACCTTCTTTTTCACTTTGCGCCTCCCTGCCTTTCTATGCATTTTGTAACTTTACATTTTGTAAGTCTATATTACCATATCCAGGATATAAGTCAAGTGACTTCTTTACATTTTGTACATATATACAAGTTTCAAATTCTGTTTTGTAGCAAAACTCACAGTTTTTTAGTGGATTTGTAACTGTACAACATCCTCTTGTGATATCTGTTTCCGCCTGTGATTCCTCTTTAGTCTCTCCAATATGAAGAATCCTATGTATTCGGATTTTTTAATGAAAATTTTGAACTGAAAAAAGGCGGAAACAGCCTCTCCTATCAAAAGGCCATTTCCGCCGCTTTATTCCATTTTACTTAGATCTGCCGTTTAACGCCTCTTATAATGTCTTGCTGGTGAAAAGACTCTTCACATGGGCCACTTCCTCTTCGGTGGCCTTGCTGGCGGGCACATAGTAAGACTTCTCACGGGCAATGCCGTACAGCTCTTCCTGGCACTGCTCGCAGGCATTGCGAAACTGCTTCAAAGTCTGCTTGAGTTCCTTATTCTCCGTCTGGGGAATCATCTCGGCATAGCGCACCAGTTCCCCGTTGATACCGGTCAGGGTATCCGCTACCATGGTTTTTTCCTGCATCTGCATCGTCTGCTCCTCCTATCTTAGATCCGCTTATTTTCCGCCGGTTCTACCCTAAAAACTTCATCAACTGCTGTTTGTTCTGCATGGCAGACTGGGCACCTTTCTCAAAAAACTGTTTGATCTGGGGATCCTGGGCGCCCTCCGCGTACTCCTTCATCTTGCAGTGGGTGGTGTCATAACCGCCGATCAGGTGTCTGAGATTCTGCAATTCAAGTTCTGAAATGTTGGACATGTCTCTACCTCCTTATGAAAGTCCCGCAGTTGTCCGAACAACCGCTTTTTGAATTCCAGAGATAGTATGTGTCCACGGAGGATTTCCTATGCATTTGCACAATATGTTATTTTATGTCAAATTTAAGATTTACTCATCCTTACATTTGATGACGTACCACGCCGTACTCATCGTCAGGCCGGTAATAAGGACAGGCTCCCTGGGAGCCCGTGAGAAAACGGTACATCTCGTCCTCGTCCAGATTTACCAGACAGTAATAGTATTCCTCATCCTCGTCAAAAACATAATTGACGCAAGTGTCACAATTCGACGCCATATGTTCTCCTCCCTTAAGCTGCCCGCATATCCTGTATTACTGCGTTTTTCTGAAAACCGTTCCAGGGCATATATCATTCCACATGAAGATGCCGATAGATATCTCTCTTGCTCAACCCCCGGTCTCTGGCTACCTGTTTCATGGCCGCTTTTTCGTCCAATCCCTGCATACGATAATATTCCATATGTTCCTCTATGGATTTGTCCTCCCAGGCCGCGATATCTTCCTGCTTTTTCTGCGCCAGACTTTTCCCCTCGATAACCAGTACGTATTCTCCCCTGGGCTCCTCCTCCCGGTAGTAGGCCAAAGCCCCCTCCAAGGTGGTGGGCATCACCGTCTCAAAGCGTTTGGTCAGTTCCCTGCACAGGGTAATCCGACGCTGTCCCAGGACTCGGTACAGTTCCTCCAGTGTTCTTACCAGATGGTGGGGCGCCTCGTAAAGTATTATGGTGCGGCTCTCCTGGGACAGCTCCTGCAGAACCGCCGCTTTATCCCTTTTCTCCGCAGGCAGGAATCCTTCAAAGCAAAAGCGCCTGGTAGACAGCCCTGAAAGCGTCAGGGCGGTGATACAGGCTGCCGGACCGGGCAGACTGGTGACGGGTATGCCCTGTTCCAGACACATGCGCACCAGCACTTCCCCCGGATCGGAGATGGCGGGAGTCCCCGCGTCCGTGATCAGCGCCACATTCTGCCCCGCCAGCAGTCTTTCCGTCAGCAGCTGTGCCTTCTCCACCTTGTTATATTCATGATAGCTGGTCATGGGGGTATGGATGTCAAAATGATTCAATAATTTAATGCTGTTGCGGGTGTCCTCCGCCGCAATCACATCCACCATATTCAAAGTTTCCACCACCCTGGGGGTCATATCCCCCAAATTCCCGATGGGGGTGGCGCACAGATACAATGTACCGGCCATATCCTGTCCTCCCTGCTTATCTCACGTCTCCCGGCCCCCATGTCCCTCCCTGAAGAAGCACCAGAGGAACGGTGTCCGCTTATTATGTCAAAATCCATACTGTTGACAAATCTCCTGGCTGTACTTGCCCTGCTCCTGAAAAATGATCAGAGGTTTCTCCACTGTCATACGGGGTTTGCCGCCTCTCACTGCCTCCACCAGAACCATGTTGGGTTCTCTGTCCACATAAGGATGTACCAGGCGCATTCTCTTGGGTTCCAGTCTGTACTCCACCAGCAGGGAAATAATTTCCGCCAGCCGAAAGGGCCTGTGTACCAGATAAAAATGCCCGCCCGGCTTCAGCAGCCTGGCGGTCTGGCCCACCACATCCTCCAGAGTGCAGAGAATCTCGTGCCGGGCAATCGCCTTGGGGGCCTCCGGGTTGGCCAGCCCGTGATTACCGATCATATAAGGGGGATTACAGGTGACCACGTCAAAAGAAGCAGACGAAAAGTAATGGCCTGCTTCCCTGATATCCCCTGTTACAATGTCTATTTTCTCTTCCAATCCGTTGAGCAGCACGCTGCGCCGGGCCATATCCGCGCTTTCCTCCTGGATCTCCAGGCCGGTGAGATGAGCCGCCCCGGTCCTGGCCTCCATGAGTATGGGGATAATCCCCGTGCCGGTGCACAGGTCCAGCACCCGTTCCCCCTCTCTGGCCCCTGCAAAGCCGGAGAGCAGCACCGCATCCATGCCAAAGCAGAATTTGTCCGGATGCTGGATGATCCGATATCCGTTGCGCTGCAAATCGTCAAGGCGCTCCCCATCCTTCAGCATACCGGCTTCCGGATTTCCCGGTTCAATCATTCTGTTCCCACTCATGATCACTGCGCTCCCTGCGCGGGCGATTACCCGGGGTGCCCTGACGGTGGCTGTGGGAATCGCCTCTGCGGCGGTTCTCTCCCCGCTCCTGACGTTCTCCCCTGCCCTGGCGTTCAGGCCTGTTCTCCTGATATTCACGACGATCCGATCCTCGGTCCCGCCGGGTATTTCCCTCGCCCCGCTCATATCTGCCGCGGCGGCTCTGGCCTCCTTCCCGGCTGTAGCGTTCGCTTCGGTCCTGGCTTCCCTCCCGGCTGTAGCGCTCACTCCGGTCCTGGCCTCCTTCCCGGCTGTACCGCTCGCTCCGGTCCTGGCCTCCTTCCCGGCTGTACCGCTCGCTCCGGTCCTGGCTTCCTTCCCGGCTGTAGCGCTCGCTCCGGTCCTGGTTTCCCTCCCGGCTGTACCGCTGCCGTTCCCCGCTTTCCTGCTGCCGCTGGCCATGCTCCTGACGTCTATCCCTGCCTGCCCGTTCTCTTCCCGTCCTGACGGGCCGTTCCTGCCGCTCGCGTTTCTCGGCTCCCGCTTCTCCGAATCTGTCGCTCCGCTCCTGCTTTCCGTCCCGGGAATCCGATTGCTCCTCCTGGCTCTCCAGCTGATCCTCCTGCTCCATGCGTTCCAGTTCCTGCAATTCCTCCTTGGACAGTTCCATCTGTTCCTTCTTGCTGTGGCGGCGTCTGAAACGCAGTTCTTCCACCGGATATTCCAGGATTTCCTTCTCATCCTCCTTATCCACCACCACTTTTACCAGTTGGCGCAGCACATTTACACTCTGCACCTGCCCCTTGAGTCCGTCCTCAGTGGTCACAAAGTCACCGATGCCGGGAAGTCTGCGGTTCAATTCCTCATAGGTGTCTTCTTCATGCTTCAGACAGCACATCAGCCTGCCGCACACGCCGGAAATTTTGGTGGGATTCAGAGACAGATTCTGCTCCTTGGCCATTTTAATGGACACGGGTATGAAATCCGACAGATGGGTATGGCAGCACAGAGGTCTGCCGCAGATTCCGATTCCCCCCAGAATCTTGGTTTCGTCTCGAACGCCGATCTGCCGAAGTTCTATACGGGTCTTGAACACGCCTGCCAGATCCTTGACCAGTTCGCGGAAATCAATGCGTCCGTCTGCGGTAAAGTAAAACAACACCTTATTATTGTCAAAGGTGTACTCCGCATCAATCAGTTTCATCTCCAGCCCATGCTTCTGAATCTTTTCCAGGCATATCTTATAGGCCTCTTTCTCCTTCCGCTTGTTGTCCGCCTCCTGCTGTCTGTCCCGTTCATTGGCCAATCGAAGCACCGGCTTTAAGGGCTGGACCACTTTGTCGTCCGTCACTTCTCTGGCATCGCTCACCGCCGTCCCAAATTCTATGCCTCTGGCAGTCTCCACGATTACATTGTCTCCCCGCTTTATTTCAAATTGCAGCGGATCAAAAAAATAAATTTTGCCTGCGGTGCGGAACCTGATACCTACTACTTTTGTCATCTATATACCTCACTTTTAAACATTATAAAAAATAGCAAAACGCCTTCGTTTTCATAGTATGTTTCCCAAATATTTTAAACATTCTAACACAATTCAATATGTAAAGGAAGAGGAAAATTCTTACCCGTTTTCCTTCATTTCCAGAAAAAGCAGTTCCATTGCCAGATCAAAATTCACATTGGCATCCAGGCGTCTCTTGGCCTTGTCCAGTGAGCGGATCACATTTTCGATGCCCTCGTAACTGCTGCGCCCCGCCACCTTCCGGATGGTCTGGATCTCCTCCCGAAACACCAGATGGTTCACATCGGCTGTGGCCTTGAACAGCAGCACGTCCCGATACCAGATAGCCAGGATATCCAGATAATCGTTGACCTCCAGTTTATACTCCCCTGCTTTTTTCACAGCCGTGACAATCTCCGGGATCTCCATTTCCTGCAAATATTTCAGCAGTGCCAGTGCTTCGCTCTTCACGTTCTCGAACTCCTCACTGGATGCCAG
>ERZ808044.864-NODE-864-length-23429-cov-12.435509_pt1 | contig 23429 bp, 20 predicted proteins | sample MGYA00380195_ERZ808044 | MGnify/ENA primary metagenome ERZ808044 (study PRJEB31490, sample SAMN06133423) | mouse gut metagenome | isolation source: Z7_2 | host: mice | place: China: Chengdu | collected 2015-05 ...
AATCATATGATACCACTTTGGGTGTTCAAAAATCTCCACACCCAGCAAGACCAACACAGTTTTTGACTAACACCAATTCTTTTTATAATGCTTAATTGCGGTAATAATTCTTTCAGAAGCATGCCCATCTCCATATGGATTTACAGCTTTATTCATTTTTTGATATACTTCTTTATCTTCTAAAAGGCACTTTACTCCTTGATATATTGTTTCCTCTCCGGTTCCGACAAGCTTTATTGTTCCTGCTTTAACTCCTTCAGGCCGTTCCGTTGTCTCACGCATTACCAGAACTGGTATCCCCATCGACGGTGCTTCTTCCTGAACACCGCCGCTGTCTGTTAATACCAGATAACTCTTTGCCATAAAATTATGAAAATCTATCACATCCAAAGGCTCAATCATCCGTATACGTTCTATTTTCCCAAGCACTTCCTCTGCGATCTCACGGACAGCCAGATTCTTATGTATTGGATAGATCACCTTTACATCTGGGAAATCCTGTATCACCCTTTGTAACGCACGAAACATGTGTCTCATAGGAGCACCTATATTTTCTCGCCTATGAGCGGTAAACAAAATTAATCTGCTCCCTTTCGCCCAATTGATATATTCATTTTCATAATTCTCCCTAACCGTAAGCCGTAATGCATCTATTACAGTATTACCTGTTACAAATATTTTCTCTGCTTTTTTCCCTTCACTTAACAGATTCTCTTTCGCCTCTTCTGTTGGGGCAAAATACAATTCTGTTATCAAATCCACTGCCTGACGATTAAATTCCTCCGGATAAGGAGCCTTCATATTATATGTACGGAGTCCTGCTTCAACATGACCGACCGGAACGCCCAAATAAAACCCTGCTAATGCGCCTGTAAAAGCAGTAGAAGTATCGCCATGTACCAGAATCAGCTCCGGTTTTTCTTTAACCACAACTTTCTCTAACCGGCTTAATATATTGATCGTGACCTCAGTCAGCGTCTGACCTTTCTTCATGATATTTAAGTTATAGTCCTCCTTAACATGAAAAACCTCCATAACCTGTACCAGCATCTCCGTATGCTGGCCTGTCAGACATACACAACATTCCATAGCCTCTTCGTTCCGTAATTTCTTCACCAGAGGACACATCTTAATCGCCTCCGGCCTTGTGCCGAACACCGCTAATATTTTCATTTTTTAATCCTTCATAAACTATACTAAATCAAACATTATGTCTTCTAACGATACAATTGGGCATCTCATCTTCGAGGACATCATTTTTTCTATTTCATCAAAATATGTAACTGCCGTGACAACAACTGCATCCACATCTGGTAATTCCTCATCCGGTGTATATTTTTTATTTTTCGTTGAACAGTTCTCCGCATTCTTATCAATGATATATCTTACAGAAACGTCTGTATCCTTTAACTCATTTTCTAGCAAACGCCCCACCACACCAAACCCGTAGATTGCAATATTTCTCATATCATTATGATAAAAATATTCCGGCAAAGATATCTTTTCCTGTTTGACTTTTACCCACATATTCATTAATTGAAACAGTATACGATGCTTTTCTGATAGGTTGTGTTTTTCAATTAATTTTTCATTCATCAAATTGCCCATGGATATTGCGCCAATCATTATTCCTACTAAAAGCAGAAGTAACTTTGATATCATCTTATTCATCTTATTCACTCACCCGCCCTATGACCTGACCCAAGAATCTACATAACTTCTTTGCCTGATATTTTCGTGAAAAGCAACAAATTTTCTCATTTCCTGTATACTGTCTATAAATAGACCTAATAAAATCTAAAATTTCTTTCTCATCTATTGTCACTATACCTTTGTTCGTACAGTGCAATATCTTCCCTATTTCTGATTCCGGCGAAACAATCGCCAAAACAGGCGGTTTCTGATGCAGTAATTCGAATACCTTTCCTGGAACTGTTGACATCAGAGCTTTGTCTTCTTTATGAACAGAACTCAGTACAAGATTGATAAAAGCACCTTCCTGTTCCTCCCTGATAACTTCTTCTTTCTCTGTTTTCAATACTTTTACGATATGTTCCAACCCTAATTCCGTAATCCTCTGTTTTAATTTGCAATCCAAATCCGCAGGACCTACTGAGCGTATCCTTATTTCAACTGCCTCACTTGGATCCAGTCTGGACACCACATGAAGCAAACGCATTAAACTTTCCAATCGATGTTCATATAAAGAACCCGCATAATACAAGTACTTTTTCTTTATTTCTGTCTTATTGAAGCGTCCGCATTCCCCTTTGTCATCCCATCCATTATAAACAGTTGATATTCTCATATGAGGGTAACGTTTCTTTAAGATTCTCTCAAATCCTTTCGTAGCAGTTACAATTCCTGATGCATTACTTATAATGGCTCTCTCCAGAAACTGATCTGCCAGAAGTGTCCTTTTCTTTCCATTCTCTGTCTCACGATAATCAGATATCAGATCTCTTATATCGATAACTAACGGTTTTCTCAACTTCTTTGCTACATATCGCGCAATAAGTAGATTACACATACTAGGATACGTTCCTAACACAACATCCATATCTTTATATTGCTGCAGATCCACTTCTTGTCTGACCTTCTCATACCAACCATAAGTCCTGTCTATAACTCGGGACTCCCAATTGTGCTTTTCAATACCATCAAGCATTAACATGACCGCAAGATTGTGAATTGGATAATTTGAACCGGTCTCGCCAACCCTTAATATCCTTTTCTCTTCAAACGGAACATCTAAATCCAATTTTGCAGAAAGGAAACATCCCTTTTTTTGATTTGCAGTAATCACATACGGTTGATACTGGTATTCTCCCAAATATCTTCCCATAATCCCGTAACGCTTAGATGCCATAGAATTTAAAGGTGGAAAATGCTCCGAAATAATAAGTACTTTTTTCTTGTTATTCATTTTTATCACCTATAATTTATAACTCTCAATCTCCCTCAGCACATTGCAAGTATCAAATACGATTTTTTCACGAAGCAGCTCTTGTCTCTGTATAATCTCCTTATGCCCAACCATAATTACAACAAGCTCTATATTTTCAACAAATTCATCGAAATCAAAATATTGATTATCTACAATACTGTTCCTAACAAATGGATCATATACTTTTACACCATACGCCAGATGCTTCTCCATACACTCCAACAATTGTAATGTCGGACTTTCCCTTACATCATCTACATTAGCTTTATAAGTCAATCCATAAAATCCGATCTTAGAAACATCTCGGATTCCATGCTCTGTCATCAGTTTCGATACTCTTTCAAGTACAAATTCCGGCATAGAATCATTAATTTTACGTGCTGCTAAAATAATATTAGCTAATCCCGGATAATCTCCAACAAGAAACCACGGATCTACAGAAATACAATGCCCTCCTACCCCCGGTCCCGGGGACAAGATATTTACCCTTGGATGCTTATTAGCAATCCGTATTATCTCATATACATCCAGGTTGTCCGAATAACAAATCTTAGCCAATTCATTCGCATATGCTATGTTGATATCACGAAAGGTATTTTCCACCACTTTCGTCATTTCTGCCGTCCGAATATCTGTAATAATGATTTCTCCCCGGCAAAATGATATATATAAATTCTTGACTTTTTCTCCGATTTTTTTATCATCTGCTCCAATTGTTCTATTATTATATAAAAGCTCCTGTATCATATTACCGGGAATAATCCTTTCAGGAGCATGTGCAAGATATATCTCTTTTTTATTTTGTACCTGATTTAGTTCTATTAACGGACGAATCTGTCTATCAATTGTTCCTGGAGAAATAGTAGATTCAATAATAATTGTTGTTTCATCCCGACAAACAGATAGAATTTTTTCAACTGCTTCTTTTACATATTCTGCATTTACCTTTTTACTCATACTGTTATATGGAGTCGGTACTGCTACAATGTATGTATCCGCAGCTTGATATTCTGAAGTGAAACGGATTCCTGATTTTAATGCTGACGTAAAAATTTCCTCTAATCCCTCTTCTTGAAATGTGACTCTTCCATTACTCAACATATCAACCAAGCCTTCATTATAATCTGTTCCTATTACTTCTACTCCATGCGAAGCAAGCATAAGTGCTGTCGGGAGTCCAATATATCCAAGCCCAATTACATTAACCATTTTTCAAATTCCACCTCTTCATACTACCCCGCTTAAAATTATTCAAGTTTTATAACCTTTTCCTAAGATGCCGATTTCTCAAGACAATTTAAAAACATCTCATATCCAGAAAAAATATCTTCCTTCAAAGTATGGTAAAATGTATATACAGGAATATTTACATCAATACTTTCAATATTTCTTAACATTTGTTCCTCATATAAAAAACTGGATATCACAATAAATTCCAGTTTCTCATCACTAATTTTCTGATAATTAATGATTTTCCATCTCTTATATCGCTCATTATCTTTTTTTGAGTCTAGAAAAACTAAATCACAAGTGATTCTTCCCATAAGCTTTTCAAATAGGTTAAGCAATCCTTCTGTATGTTTCCCCGTACCATATACCCCGACTTTGCAGATTTTATTAAATGGAAGTTCCTTCAATATGTTCAAATAAAATCTTTTTTCCTCCCCCATGATTTCTCTCATTTTTCCTTCAATAAACTTTTTATTTTCAAATTTATAAAATTCCATAAATTGAAAAATTTTAAGTATTCTGTTAAGCACTGATAAATCTAATAAAGATGCATCGAAAAAGAGTTTATCTAATGACCATAAATATTTCTCCTGCATATGATCAAAAAAGTAAATTGCATTTTTACTAAGCTTAATATTTTGCTGTATACACATATCGTAATTATTAAAACAATTATGACACCAATCACTGACATACTCTACAAGCTTTTCTTTCAATTTTATTAAAACACCCTGTTCTATTTTACAAATCCCGTCAATGGAAAATAAAAAGCACTTGATATAATCTACAAATTTTCGTTCAGAATATATACTTGTTGTAATAGAATTTCCCCTATATCTCCTCTGATACAACTTTTCAGAAATATGTGTCACACACCTTGCCTGACATATAAACATTAATGTAAAATAATTATCCTCAAAATATAAACCTTCAGGAAATCTAATATTTGAAGAAATAATTGTCTCTTTTTTGTAAACGGCCATACAAGCAGAAGCCACGTAGTTTTGAGGATAACATCTGACAAAATATTCCCATCCGCTTAGACGTATTCCATCCAGACCTGCACAACTTCTATCATAAATATTCTTTTTTATATGGTGTATCTCTTTTTCACAGATAATATCCGCATCATAAAATATAGCATCATAAGGGAATCCCATAAGCTTCTTTTTCAATATCTTTACTGTGTCTAATCGCAAATAATCATCTGAATCAAGGAACATAATATATTCGCTAATTGCAAGTTCTATACCTCGATTACGCGCAAGAGAAAGTCCTTGATTTTCTTGATCAATCAACTTAAAATATCCGTATTGAGATACGTATTTCCTGCATATCGCCAAGCTATTATCTGTAGAGCCATCATTTACCAATATTACTTCATCAAAAGGGATGGTTTGTCCGACTACGCTGTTTAAACATTGAACAAGATAATTTTCTACATTATAAACTGGTATAATTACTGTAAGATTTATACCCATTTTTCTGCGACCACATAAACACTATAATACCCTATTCTATTTGATTCCAATACAGATATCGTGTTGAACCAATCTTCATTCTTCTTATGGTACATATTTCTCCAATCCCTAGGCCAAGCCACTTCTTTTTTTCCTGTTTCTCTAATATAAAAGCCAACCATTCGAAATAGATTTCCTAAAGTTCTCCGGTTCCAGATATATAAATGCTGACTCGGATCATTCTTAAAATATTCAAAAGATAAAGGCTCATAAGGAACAACACAAACACATTTTCCAAATGGCTTTAACTTTTTAAATATTTCAGATACAATCCCATATGGATTTACACAGTGTTCCAACGCATGAAATGAAATTATAACGTCTAAGCTTTCATCCTCAATTTCTTCTAAGTTTTCGACTGTTCTTATTCCAATTCCTTTTGCATGATCTCTTGCCGCCGGATTGATTTCAACTCCAACTCTTGACTGGCATTTCAGCTTACTTAACAGTAATCCTCCTCCGCATCCAAATTCAGCAATACTATCCGTTTTTTTGATAAACCCTTGAAAAAAATCTTTTTCAATTTCCGAATCTACCCTTCCATAATCGATTTGAGCCGAAAAATATTCTTCATTGTAGTGCTTCCCCCCTGCTACGGCAAAATCTATCTGATTCCACGCCACATAGTGATATATATGATTTTCCATCAACTGCCTGCCTATTTCCCTGATTGCAGTTGAAATAATAATGATATCCTTTTCATCTTTTATTCTTTTATAATCTTCCAATAAAAGGCATTTTAATTCTTCACCTGTATCCGTCTTAAAATTGCGAACCTTCTCTGGATCATTATCTATGAATCCAACAACCTTACACCCCTCTACTGTATTAAGCTTTTTTAGTAGCTTGTTTCCATTCAAGCCCGCTCCAAAAATATAGATTCTTTTATTCGGCAAGACCTTTATCCAATTTATTCCATCATCCTTATACATTTAATACCCTCTTATTCATCCTCGATCTGATTCAATTTTTCATTTAAGATTGCTGACATCGCTCTCGCTCCGACTGTATTCAGATGCATTTCGTCATAATAAAACATATGATTTTCTGAAATCTCTTTGCAATTTTTAAAATTCCAAAATACAGCTTGATTGTGTTCGCATACATCTGTTATAATTCCGTAAAATTCATCCTTCCATTTTTGCATAAATGGAACTGATACTTTTTCCATAGTTATATATTGAGGAATCAGCGTGAATATAACCTTTATATCCGCATTCTGTTTCCTGATAGCCTTCATAAAGCTTTCCAGGATATTTATATTTTCCTGAAACGTATCTTCAAATCTTTCCGTAATACTTCTACCGGCAATCTGTTCTGCACGTAGCAAGGTATTCTTTGATATATGAGCCCATCTTTCATATACCAATTTATTATACTCTGTATCCCAGTTACTGAAGATTTCTTGTATGGCATTCTGTTTCTGGTCTTTCAAGACAATACAGTAATTTGCAAACATCTCTTTTTCCAACGTATCACGGTAATTTTTGTTGGCCTTAAAATTATGCTCGTCATAGATTCCTCCGGAATACAGATATCCTAACATATCCTTCCCACGGGAAGTATCCAAATTAAATTCCATATAATTATAAAGATCAATTATTATATATTTTAAACTGCAGAACCGCTCTCCATATTGTTTCATACATCGGCAGAACACGCGGTAACAATAGTATAAATCCTGGCTGGATACCGCAAGATTGATAAAAGGAATATCAAGCTCTTCTTCCAAGAAACCGGTTGCAGCAAGAGAATTGCCAAAAACCAACCCCTGCACTTTTTCCAACTCGCGGTTATACGTTTTAATACTCCATATTTCCCTATTTGCATACACATAAAAAGGAATAACTTTTTCCAAAGCCACTCCGTATTGTCCAACAAGCATCTCCTGGATATCCCAGGCAGTTTTCCTGTCCTTCAAAGTGATCACCAGGTAATCAAAATCCAAATCGCTTAAACTGCACAGTTCATAAAATGCTCTGCCCCGATATTTTTTTATCTTAGCAAAAGAATCCATATAGCCTATGATTTCATGTTCGCGCCTTATTTTTTTTTCAATATCCGTTAATTCCTGTCCAATTCCATATAACAATATTTTCACACTATATTACCCCAATTTTTCGCCATATCCCACACCCTGTTACCCACATATCCATGCATCGGAAGATCTCTTATGCTTGTTTCATGTTTATAGTTTAAAAAGACATTCAAATCGCATCCGTCTGTCTCTCTTATTACAGAATCCCTTTCAGAAACATGACTCCAAATGTTTTTCCATGCTTTTTCTTCCTCTGACCATATTCCCGGATAGGATAATTTTCTCTTTCTATATACGAGCGTATCCAGATCAATTTCAATATAATCATCCCGATAAGGTAAAAAACAGATTTGATTGTCTCTGGCAATGTATTCCCAATATCGCAGATAAACTTCTTTATCCTTCTTTTCTAAAGAAGTACTTTCTTCTGAAATGATCTGTGCTTTTTGCTCCTGCTTGTCATATACATATATCCCTTTCCTATAGTAAGGCAAAAGAAACAGATATCTTTTCTGAACCACAATTCTGGCAAAACTGGGTAATGAATCTGCATCTTCTTCCTCCAATAATTCCACAGTATTGACAATGGAACCATTTTCATCAATCTGATAAATCCTATTCCCACTTATGGGCAACACCCACAATTCTTCAAAAGCACAATCCACACCAATCAAGTTTTCTGGTATATCAAGCTCCAATAAATCCACTTTTCGGCTTCCACAATCCATCCGCACAATAATCCTTGTGTTTTTTATTGGAAAAAACAGGTATTGGCCACTGTATGCCCCTTTCCAGGCCGTTTTGAGATGTTCACCCGGTATTCTTCCACTCCAATTTTCTATCATCTGCAAACATGTTAACTTGTCCGAATCAACGATCAAAATAGGATCATATCTAAACAGCGGAAAGAAATAAAGCTGATTTCTTTTTGAATCAACAGTAATCAAGATTCCCCGGCATTTTTGCTCTATAACCTTCCGGTATTCAATTTGTCCGGTGATTTTATTGTAGAGAATCCAGTTTTTATCGGCTTCCAACGGAACAATTACAATATAGTCTTCCTTCCATACAAATAGAGACAACACTTCAAATTTCCCATGTGGAAATAGCTTTTGGCAATCAATCACGCATTTCGTCTCAAAAGTTCTCAAATCAATCGAATATAAACCGCCTATTACATCATCCATCGCCCACAGGAGATCCCGATCCAAACAAGCTATAAAAATTTTCATTCCAATACTCCATCAAATGATTATAATATTTCTCTCATCCGTGATAGATTAGGAGGGCATATGTCCCGCCCTCCTAAAATAATTGTGAAATATCCATCATAACATGTCACTAACACGTTTGATCGCTTTTTTCTAATCACATTGCCTCTATACACATCATGATTATGCAGCAGGAGTTGTCACTTTATATGTTGTTCCATTTATAACAAACTCAATAGCAGTGCTGGCAGCGGGTTTTGCGTTCAATTTAATCCATCCGCTCTTCTCAAAGGTATAAGCTGTACTATCAGTTCCACCAATCTTAAAAGATGTAGGTGCCGCTGCAAATCCCGTTGAGCCATCAGCAGAAATCCAATATCCTCCGTTTAACTCCGTATACACCGCCTTCTGTTTCTCCTTATAAAGACCATATGTAATTCCTTCAGTTACAGCATCATCATAAGTACTCTGCGGAAGTCCCTGGATTGTGTAAGCAATTTTAATCTTAGAAATATCTGTCGCATCCCATAATTCCTTGTTAGTGGACAATTCACCGATATAACGGAAAGCTGCATCTGCGTCTGCGGCTGCTTTTTCCATTTCTCCATATACATAGATATCAGCAGCTTTTAAGTCAGCTTTTGCAGTTGGTGCCGCTGCTGCCGTATAGTAAGTGTTATCGCCATCGTATGCAGGGCCAGGAGTTCCAATAGTAGTTCCCTTCTCAATCTTTTCCACTGTTTCTCCATCGTTGCCCGCATTGGCAGTCACAACTACATAAACATCGCTGGCATTTACTGCCGTCTGAAGTGTGGCATCAGTTGTAGGCTGTGTTGTAAGTGCTGTCAGCTTATAGAACTGCGCATAATTAATATCATTATTCTTTCCATCTGCTGATGGCTTCAGTAATGTGTATGTTGCACTGCTTGCTGCACTTTTTTTCAGATAGAATGTCTGTGCCGCAGTCGTCGCCGTACCATTCTTGGCAAATGTGGTAACATTCGCGGCTGCCTCGTTCAGATTCGCAAAGTTATCATTTCCGCCGGCCGCTTCATAATTAGATGCACTTTTCTTAGCCGCTACCGCCAGCCAGGCTGTACCTCCTGCCGCTGTAGCTGTGTCAACATCTGCTCTTTTTGCAGCAAGCGCCACGCCGTCCTTCACAGTCGCGGTAGAAGTCACGCCAACCTTTACATTGACTTCACTCTTATTTTCAATTGTAAATTCATCAGAGTAGATCTGAGTTCCTACATTGGAAGTCTCAAACTGATCTACCGCAATCGCCAGAGTAGTCGGAACCTCTACTTTCAGAATTCCTGTTTTGGTGGTCACATCTACGTCAACCTCCCCACCGTCTGCTGCCATTACCGGCATCACCATCGTTGCAGCAAGCGCACTTGCTGTAAGCATTGACAACATTTTTTTCCCTTTCATTGTCACATCCTCCTTATAAAATAATTTTTTTTGTTTATAATCACTGCCCTTCATTGGAACCAGTAATTATCTCATTTAATTCTCCACTTCAATGGTCACACGGAATCCAGCATTACTGAAATCTTCATAGGTTCCGTCTTCCAGCTCCTTTAAAAGGTATATCTGACAGGTAGCCTCATATGTTCCGGCATCCAAATCCTTCTCCAACTTAAAAGGATCTAAAACTGTTCCCACAGGTAATACCTCTGTCTTGTATACGACCTCTCCGGTATCATCCAAAACCACCTCACACCGGATTGGCTTAGTATTATTCGGTGAATTCCCCAACACTGCGTCCTGGGATTCGGAAGTTCCGTCTGCGAAGGTCCAGGTAGTATTCATATAGGTCTCGAAATATCCCTCCGCCACTTCATCAGCCATGTCTTCTTGTATCTGCTTATAATTGCTCTCATTCATAACGTATCCATCCTTCTTGCGAAGAAGCAGAAAAATCAAAATACCAATAATCACAAGCAAAACAATTATTACACCGATAACAATTCTTTTTTTCTTCTTTTTCTTATCCACTTCTTTATCCATCTGCTTTCTTTATTCCTCCTCTGCTCCTATCAAATCTGTCAAAATCGGCAACTTCCCCCTTATTCTGCAACCGTCTCTTCTTCATCCCACGAACCGATTACCTTCACCGCAATATCACCTTTTTGAAGTCCGTCCACACTTACCTCATCAAACTCTCCAATAAACTGGAACTTCAACTCTTCTCCCGGTTTTAATACCGCTCGATACCCGCTCTTTCCCGGCTCCTCCTGCAGCACTTCCCGTGAGAAATCAATCCTCTCCCCACTCTCTAACGCCAATTCCATATGGGCAGGCATACTCTTGCTCTCGCTGATCTCCACCTTTTCCTTCTCCACTTGTTCTGCAATTCCACTTTGTTCTGCAGACATATATAAAAAATCAGATAAGGTGAACAATCCCGTAGTCTCTCCCACATTCTTCACCACATACTGTATGGAACAAAGTTTCCCGTCTTCGTCGGTTTCCCACTTGTCTACTGCAAATTCTATTGGTTTGAAATCTCTCAGCTCAATAATTGGGGGATTTGAAGTTTCATCTTCTTCCGGTTCGTTTGACTCCTTATTGGATTGAATAATCTCTTCGGCTTCCCCTGCCGTCTCGTTTCCCAATTCCTCTGTTTGGTCTTCCTTTTCTGCGGCTTTCTCTTCTATCTGTTCTCTATTCTCTGTAATTTCTTCTCCTTCTGCTTCTATTCCATCTATTTTTTCTTCTTTTTCATTTACTTCAACGCCGTTAATGTCCTGGTCAATATGCTGAGACGTTCCTTCATCATCTTTTACTTCTTCCTCTTCACCGCTGATATCTGAATCAACATCCTGGTAAGTTTCTTCTTTCTCTTCGGTATCGTCCGTTGCTGGTTTCGCATTCCAGGAATATACCACAGTTATTGCAACATCTCCGTCCTGCCAGCTTTCTGACGCATACTCATTCACTTCTCCCTCGAAGCAAATGGATAACTCTTCCCCCGGCTGTAATTCTACCTGATAAGTAGACCGATCCTCGGATAATTCTACCCGGTCCCCATTGCCAAACACCATCTGCATATAAATGGACTTCTCACTATTATCATGTATACCCGCCCGATTAGCCGTAACAACTGCTCTGCTCTGTTCTGATACTTTGCAGGCAAGATTAGATAAAGTAAGTGCCCCTGGCGTTTCACCGTCATTTCGAATCATGTATTCTTCCGAATAGATCTGTCCCTTTCCATCCATTTCCCATGGATCTATGACGACTTCCAATTTCTGCGGAATCTGTAATTGCCTTAATCCACTGTCCTCTAAACTTCTACTCTCTTTGCTTTGCTCTTTATTGCCTATTTCTGTCAAATCTTCGGCTGCACTATTTTTATCTTCATCATTACTGTTTTGATAATCCAGCAAGGACGGATTGACGTCTGAATGAAATTGCGGCAATCCATTAATTCCCAGATTTTCCAATAATGTTTTGTCCTGATTATCAAAATTCTCCAAATCCTTGCCTAATAATGTATCTACGGAGGTTTCTGCTTTTTCTTTTGGTTCTTCTGCTTCCGCCGGTATTCCGGGAATGCAGCAATTAATACTTAATAACAAAGCTAAGGTCTTTATTATGTTATTTTTCATTTTCTCTGTCACCTCCGTCCGCGACCTGATTTTTTGAAAATCTGATATCATTGTTCTTTTATCTAATAACTGTTGATGCCCTGATAATTTAATAAAATACATATACTTATGACATTTCCTATTCTTCAAAAATTATATAAGCACATTTCCCACCAACATTTAGAAATATTATAATAAGGCATATAAACTTTAATAATCGCCTCTGCTTTTCCCTTAATCCATCTTAAATAAAGTCAGATTAAATAAGATATATTGGTCATCCCATCTCCCGACGGATGATGCGGCCTTACCCGCTTCGCTCCCTGCTACGTCATGCTTTGCTGCCAACCATAAGGTTGACGCCCTGCCTGCACATCAGTGCAATTCCTTCTCCATGTTCGCAAGGTCCTGGCGTACCCAATCCGCAAGCTGTCTATCCTGCCTTCTAACGCCGTATCATATATACTGGCGCATTGATATTTGGCACCTCCTGCCAGATATCAACAAGTCAGTATACTCATTTTTGTATAGCAGACAAATGTCTGCCTTATCATGAACCCGCCTCTTAGTCCTCCGAATCATTTGCGAAATACAGTAATAACCATATCCCCCAACAATTCCTCCCCGGTAAAACTCCGGCTCATCACCGGCGCTTATCTAAATGGCTGTTCTTATGACCCCGTCTCCCTGCCCTCTCTTCTTCACATTCCGGGCAGTATTTACTTTTTCTTCCATTTCATACCCGCAAGCCGCACAGCGAAACATTCCTTCCGCCTTCGTCCCGATCGCCCCGCACTCGCTGCACTCATTACTGATATCTTTGCCGAGTACTTCCGCGATCTTTACGGACCGTTCCTTACACTTCTGTATCAACCGCTTCCGGATATACCCTCTCTGCCATTGGCTGACCGTATAATTGATGTTCTTATTATGTCCGCCTGCCTGCGGCTTTGGAAATTTTACGATATAAATAATCTTTGGCTTCTCCACCGCCAGGAACCGATTCAGCTCCTGATTAATATAACTGTGAAGCTGCTCCTCCAGCCTTTGCTTTTTCGCGTGATATTTCTTACGTCCCGGATTATCTGCCTTATTCCGCCTGTAACTGCTGGTCTGTGCACGTATCCAGTCCGAATACTCTAACTGATACCTGCCCAATTCTTCCCCATAACGCTGCCCCTCATCTGTAGTCAGCATCGTATACAGGCCCATAGCCACGCCAACCTGCCCCAGATAATCCGCATGGCTGCGAACCGAGACATTTACCGGAACCTTAATCTCAACACGGTTCTCCTTAGGATACAGCTTCATACGCAGCTGGCATTTATACTGGTTATTGTCCGTCAGCGGTATGAAGACGCGCTTTCGTTTCTCTTTGATGGAAATGTATATCCCGTGATCCGCGTAGCGGTATGCCCTCTCCGCGATGGAAAATACATCTGCCGTGTCCGTATGCAGCTTTGAATAATTTTTTCGCACCTGCCTGCACAGGTAACGATGCAACCGATCCGTGTCCACCTGCTTCGCCAGTTCAAGGTACTGCTTTTGAATCTTCACGGCCAACTCTATCGGTTTCTGGTTCAATACCGCTTCGAATGCATTGTTAACCTTTAATAGGAAGCGAAGATAATGCTTTTCCTCCTCTGTGAAGCTTTCATTCTTATTCACCAGCTTCACGATCTTTGTCTTTGTCTTCGTCCACTGGCTCTTGATATCTCCCAGTGCATCGAAAACGGCCAGATAAAAGTATACCGCCGGCAGCCCCAGTCTCTCCCGATATCCGCTCGCAGTCATCTCATTCTGCACGGTGTATCCCGGATAGATTTTAGAGAGGCTTCCGATTCCGCCAAACCGAACATACACGTAATTCTTTACCTTTCGATAATCCTCTGCAATATCCAGAAGCTTCTGCATATCCTCGTCTGAGACCGGCTCCTTATTGTACTGATGTACGGTCTTACATATCTTGTCTGGCGGCATTTCCACTCCCTCATCCTTATGATCCGGCTTAAGAATTATATCTCTTAGAGTTGATCTTAAGCTCTGCTCTGCCGCGATCATATTGACCTCGAATTGCGAATAGCCCGCTGGGATCTCGCTTTTCCCGGCCCATATCCGCCCAAAACACGGAAAAACTATGAATTCGGGACCGAATTTCGCAAAATCCATTCCTCTGCAACAGACTGGAAAGCCCGTAAATACAGCGTTTTCTCCTTCTAATCTCATTACGGAAAAGTATAGTTTTTCGTAATAATTTACATGGAAAAAATTTTATGCAAATATAACAATAAAAGGGGATTAAGTTTATTGACTTATTGTCGATAGTATATTAGAATAGTTAAGAATTTGCAGCAGATTTTTCATTACGAAAAACTATACTTTTTTGTAATAGATTTTTATTTCTTTTTTACAAAAATTCTCATATTTCATACCGTCTATTACGTGTACCTTCGTTGATATCCATCCCAAATCTGATTATTTTATAATCCACTGTCATCGACCTCCAAAATGTGTTATACTAACAGCAGAAAGGAACTTTTATATGGAAGATACTAAGATCCAGTGGCATCCTGCTTTTGTTGCCGCCATGAATTTGGAATTCTCAGACAACAGAGAAAATCTCATTTTTGAGAAAGAACACAACCTGAACACCAAACCACTGGCTATCGACCTGCTTATAATAAAGAAGGAGTCCAATATTCCTATCAAAAACGAAATAGGGCATATCTTCAAGGGGCATAATATTATTGAGTTCAAATCACCTGTAGATCAGCTGGATATCGATGTGTTCTACAAATCCATCGCCTACGCATGCCTGTACAAATCCTACGGGATGGCTCTTGACGAACGTAAAGCCGACGATATTACTGTATCTATCGTTCGGGATTCCAATCCCCGGGAACTATTGAAATACCTCAATACACATGGGTTTTCTATCTCCACCCCTCATAAAGGGATTTACTATGTGGCTGGGAATGTATTATTTCCCACACAGATTATCGTTACCAAAGAACTGGATGAAAAAAACCATACCTGGCTGCGGGCTTTATCCCAAAACGTGAAAGCCACGGATGCCAGAAGGCTGTTAAGCAGCCTTCTGCATTTAAAAGGTAACTTCGACAAAGAGATGGCTGATTCTGTACTTAAAGTCATGCTTGACGCTAACAGACAGATTTTGGAAGAATGGAAAGGAGATCATTCTATGTATGAATATTTAATGGAGATCGTAGAGCCTCAGATTCGGCTCCGGGAGGAAAATGAACATAAAAAAGGAGTTCAACAGGGTATTCATCAAGGGATCCTAACGACCATTGATTCTCTTAGGGACTTCGGCCATAATGATTCTGATATCAAGACTACCATTATGCGCAGATATCATCTTTCTTCCAAAGAAGCTGACAAATATTTTCCCGAATTCAAAAGCCCGCTATAGATCTTGATCATTCCTGCCGACAGATTTCCAGCGGCAATTCAGAACCTTCAAACAGCGAACACCCGTGCGTTTCGTTTGCACAGACGTTTGCACAGGCGTTCGCCCCGGCACGATCTGCCTGGCTCTGTTAGAACGCCTGACTGTATCTCGTCTTTACCCGAATCACGGCCTCTGAATGGGCTTCCCGTCAAGCGCCGCATAAATCAAACCGTCATGCCCGTCATATACAAGCTTCAGGGAAAAGAACGCCCTTCCTTCGGCCAACAGACGAAAGAATATCTTGTCTCCTTCCCAGATGTTCAGATTTTCGATCTCATCTATATCCACCCACTCAAGTTCTCCCTCGTCACATGGAATCGGCTCTCCCTCGAATCCATCCGCCGTGAATAGGGACATATACTCTGTGACACCGTTTCCCGATATAAATGTCACAATCCCTCTGTACTGATAAGAAGTCAACGTATAGCCGGTCTCCTCCTTTACTTCCCGCAACAGACATTCCTCCGGGCTCTCGTCCGCCTCAAAATGCCCTCCCACGCCGATCCATTTATCCTTATTGACATCGTTCTTCTTCACCGTCCTGTGCAGCATCAGATATTTGTTGTCATGTTCTATGTAGCACAGCGTACTTAACTTAACCATCCCTTCCACCTCTTCTCTTTCTATCAAAAATACAGCGATTACTGTTCACCGCCTGACCGACCGCAAATTGCAGCAATTATTACTCCCCAACCTTTTGAGAATATGATACAATGTATAACAATTAACACATGTAGATTGAGATTATATAATAACACATGTGGATTGAGATTGTACAACAATTAACACATGTGGATTAAAATAGTAATAATACAGCAGCCGGAGGAGGGATTGCCATGGACAGAATCATTGAATATGTTATAGACCAGGACAGCGACGGCCTGCGGGTGGAGCAGTACTTAAGACGACGCGGCTATTCCGGCCAGAATCTTACGGAGATTAAGCGGATGCCAGAGAGCATCCTCGTAAATGACATCCATTATTATATGCGCCAGACACTCGCAGCGGGCGACCGTCTCCGTGTATGTATCCGCGAAACCAAATGTTCAGAGAATGTCTTGCCGTCAAAGCTTCCCCTTAATATCATATACGAGGATGAAGATATCATTGTAATCAACAAGCCCGCCGGAATGCCGATCCATCCTTCTCTGAATAATTATACGAATTCCCTGGCAAATGCTCTCGCCTGGTACTACCGCGAACAGGGCAGGCCCTTCATCTTCCGCTGCTGCAACCGTCTGGACCGTGACACCTCAGGCCTTACAGTTGTCGCCAAACATCTGGTCAGCAGCAGTATTCTCTCAGACATGGTCCGCCGGCATAAGCTTCGCCGGGAATACCTTGCCATCGTACGCGGCCATTTAACCCCGCAGTCGGGTATTATCGATGCACCTCTCGCAAGAAAGCCCGGAACTATCATCGAACGGACAATAGACTTCGAACATGGAGAAACAGCGGTTACCCATTATCAGGTTGCGGACGAACAGAACGGGCACAGCCTGGTATCCCTGTGTCTGGAAACAGGCCGAACCCATCAGATCCGTATACATATGAAACACCTTGGATATCCCCTGGTCGGAGACTATCTTTATAACCCGGATATGGAATACATCAAGCGGCAGGCTCTGCATTCCCACCGGCTGTCATTTGCGCATCCGATCACCGGCAGACCCATGGACTTCCATGCCCCGCTGCCAGATGATATGAGAGCCGTTCTCTGGCCCATCGGCATGCCGTCTGCTTTTCACCGGCTTCCCAACGATTAACAATCTTCAAGCATGATACGAAGCAGCATAATATGATATTCCTCATCCCGAATGATCCTCGCCAGTACCGCATTCACATGACAATCCTCTATCACTCTCATATGCGCCTCATACTGGCTGATCGCCGCTTTCTCCGCTTCTATGTCCGCCATCAACATCTTCTGGACATTTCCCGGAATATTCAAATATTCCGGCGTCCACATTCTCCGCCTTCCGTTTCTCATCTTCGCCGTAAAATCCAGCTGACCGCCTAACAGACAGATCAGCTCTCCCAGCTTCTGCAGATGCATCATTTCCGCCATCGCAATACCCAGAAGCGTCTTCGCCGTCTGGCACATCTCAAAAGACAGACGATTTTCATTGTTGATATACTGCGTAATTGCAGACATCTCTGACACAGAACCACAGTAATCTACACTGAGCAGGTCTGCATAAGCCCTGTTTCGTTCCTGCACCTGTATCGGCGGATACGGCAGATCTGCCATTATGGGCCTGCCTCCCGAAAAATTACATGTATTGACCAACTGATTCTTCTTTTCTTCCATCAATAAATTCTCTCCCGAATCTATCCTTTGAAATAGTATATCCAAGGTTTATCAATTGGTGCATAGTCCGGAATATTTTGGAATATTTTGTTATGAATCCTGTTGCCTTGTACTTTTACGAAACTTCTCCAGTAACTCTCTGTATTCATGCAAATTTAATTTCCCACCGCAATAATATTTCTCAAGCTTGGCAGTAAACTCATCATCTGTAATCTGGACATCCGCAGCAGAATTCTTTTTGGCATATTGATTTAATTCCTCATATACCTTCTCATCCGTGTATTCGTCCATCATTTTCACCGTAACTGTACCATCCATCCTGGTCTGTCCGGCTTCTGCCGAAGATTCTACAACCTCTATATTCTTTTCAAAAAACGCTTTCACTAACTCCAGTTCTTCTCTTCCCTGCATCGGATACAGTCCTTCCTTCATAGTCCACTCAACCTGTCTTGCGTTTTCCTCCAGATATTCTTTAAGTAATCCAGAATATCTTTTAGAATAACCTCCAACTGGCAGCTCCAGCCTGAAGAAGTCAGGTCTCCGCAAATATCCCCATTTATAAGCATGCAGCGTATATTCCTTCAAGAAACTTCGGTACGCCTTCTCCCTGTTCATATTCCCGGTAATCTGAAGCTGCAAGAAATAATTCAGGATCTTAATAAATATCTTATGGCTGTCTATACTGCAATAATTAAATATTACGATTTTATCAAAATCCAGTTTCCCAGCATGATCTCCATGGATAAAATAGAAATCCAGAGCTTTTTCTATTATCTCTTCTTTATCTGGCAAATCAAATCTATCTTTTCTGATGTATATATTCAATGCCCTGAATACCGATACCCAATTATTCTCTCCCCATCTGAACACCGTTCGATTGTCCTTAATAATATCTCCGCGCCGTGCTCTTTTAAGGAAGTCCAACCACTTTTCGTGCCCCTCTTTGCAATCTCCGGTCAAGACATCCGACACGAATACCTTTGCCACTGCTTCCGCATTCGTAAACTCCGACCGCCCATTCGCATACATATTTTTAATAAGGCTGCTGATCTTTTTATTGTGCTCTAAATTCTCTATCGATTCCTTCTCCTGATTCAACAACACATTACCGGATCGCTTGCCTGCCCTTACATGTTTAACATCATTTTGCATTAATATTTCCAAATCGGCTGCTTCCTGCTGGAATCGGAATTCATATCCCATCAAGATGAGCAGTCCTAATTTGTTCCGGTTTTGAATCACAATCCGGCTCTTTCTGCCTGAACTACTGTCAGTCAGCATCCTTTTTATATCCTCGGGCGCAAACCCATACTCATATAAATCCTCATCCCCCGGTATTGCAGTTGACCGTGCTTCCCCTATTTTACATCCTGCCACCAACTCCATAACTGTATAGGAAAGCTCCAGATCCGGATCATCAGACGGTAAGACCAAACGAATCTCATCGATCATATCATCTTCAAAACCAAGCTCTTCATAGACCTCATGAAAGAAATGCTTCATAAAATAAAACGTTATTACAGTCCGCAAGTTCTTTCGGTCTGCATATTCTCCGTCTCCTGTTATATGATTGACCTCCGATACAAATCTCTTAATCTTTCTGGGCGTAGGATTGTTCATTGATACCTGAAGCTCAAACCGGAATCCGAACATTTCCTGAAGAAACTGCTCCATCGGAATATCCGCAGACAAATAATCAAAATCTTCCCTGACAAGCCCTTCTCTGACATCATCAAGCTCAGACAAAGCATTCGCAATTAATTTCTTTACCGATACAGGCGTCAGATTCATTGTATATGGAATATATTTTTCTATGTAATCATATCCATACCCTAACGCTGCCATATTCTTCAGATCAAACTCATAGATAACTTTAACATTATGCTGCAAAAGTTTTGCCGTAAGATCCAAAAGTTTCGCTATCTGATCCTTACTTTCATCCGATATACGGTCAATATCCTCATACACCAGTAAGACTGGTATTTCTAATTTCTCCAGGTCCGCGCAAAATCCTTCGAATGCCTCCAAGTCTCCTGGTTCATCCGGATGCAGCGTGTAATAAAACTGATCCGTCCATTTAACATTCGCCATCAATCTCTGAAGTCTTCTGGAATACTCAGGATATATACGATTCTTCCATAATACATTCTCAAGTTTCCGAAACAGATAAGAATCGATCTTGTCCATATTACAGGTTAACGGCTCGACTTTTATGACTTCATATTCTCTATCATGTTTTCTGATGAATTCATCCACCAAAAATGTTTTTCCGCTTCCCCAGCCTCCATTCACACCCACTATATCAAATGCTTCCAGATATTCTTCTAATCTCTCCAAATCGCTGGTCCGCTCCGGAAACAGCTCCATTTCCTTACCCGATTTCTTTTGCAAACACTTCTGCCGCTTTGCACCTACAGACTTCTTCCACAACAGAAAAACAGCCGCATATTCTATGAGAATACATACAAATAACAGTATTCTGACAAAAGTCATATGCTCAAAGATATCTTTTACTTTACAACCGCAGGCAAGCTTTGCAATTCCATATCCGATCGTTATACCGATTCCTGTCAGAACATTTTGGAGAAGCATCCGTATGTTTTTGTACTCACCGGCTGCCAGCAGTACAATAGCCGTTACCGCGGTGTAAATACCCATGAAAACGTTAGCGGATACCTTATTGAATATGCTGTAAAATGTTATAAAACTGATTAATGCCAGGGCAAGGCCTTTTGCTGTTCCCAACCTCTCTTTGATGATCATCTGCTCAGAATCAGCTTCACCGCATTGATTAAACTCTCACTGAAGCCCTCCAATTCATCCATAGTTATTATTCCGCGCCCCACAAATGCCGCAATATCCCAGATTGCTTCTGATTTCCGCATCTCAATCAGGACGCCAGGATTCTTTTTATCTCGCTTGATTCGCTTTTCCAGTTCCCAGAAATGATCTGATGCTTTTCCCGGTCCGCTAAGCAAATTGATATATTCCTTAGCCAGCCGCTCCATATAGTGCTCCTGCCATTCCGGAACTCTTTCACGATACAACTTCCAATCACTTTTTGAAATTTCAACCATAACACCCTCCTATTAAAACTTACCATAAATAAGCACCCTCATGATACACCGTATTCCCCAATTTGATAACTACCAATGTCATCAAATCATAATAATTCATGTGGCGCCTCACTTTCTTGCTTCAGCAATCTCTGGTAAGTCAATCCCAAGCCTTTCGCCGATATCAATCGCCTTAATACGGCTGCTCTCTTCATATCTAAATTGTACTAACGAGCTTGCCATATAGAGCACCTTCCTCGTTCTCATTAATAGTATATCATACCGCAGCCAATGGCTGCAATCAAACCTTCTGAAAGATTTTCCTGCTTATGCAAACCAGGTTGCTTCCCAGATCGTCTCTCATGTAGAGCATATGGCCGCTTCTCAAAAACATCCTCTTATCTATCTGACTTCATCTAAACTGCCCATTTGCCCATAAGGTGAGCCCTTATCTTGATACCATTGAAAATATCCTGCATGCCGGTTACCACTGGTGTGTAGATCAATGCGAGTACGCAACCTTGCGGAGTGCCCGGCCGAAGACATGCAAAAGACAACTCTCGCTTGCCTTTATTGTTGTTATTTTGTTAACAATTTTTGTCTTTAAAAAAGGTAAGCAAACTAAGAGACTTTTGGTCTCTTAATTCCTTACCCCTATCACATTATTAGTTATATTTCGACCTTTTCCGTACTTTTAGTCTTGTGCTCCTGAAGCATATTTTTCATAATACTGCACAGCCTTCTCTTCTGTAAGGTTATAATGCTTTTGGAGCTTTATTAAAATCCTTTCCTTAGGAATCTGCTCCTCTAAATTATCCTGAACCAATACTCGTATTCCATCTTCTGTTAATTCTTCTGTTAATCTCCCTGTTAATTCTTCTGTCAATTTCCCTGTTAATTCTTCTGTTAATTCTTCTGTTAACTCTGCTGTTAATTCTTCCCTCATTCCTTCATACTTAATCTGCTCTATCGTGCTCACATGAACTACCTCCTTGCGCAATGCATTGTTATCAGAGAAATCTATATACTCTGATACCGTATCCATAAAGTCAGCCCTATGCGGATACATGATTGTATTCAGGAAGCGTAAAAGCTCGTATCCCTCGTCTTCCTTATCCCCATTATACACCGTATTGCCCAATTTGATAACTACCAATGTCATCAAATCATAATTTTCTTTGGAAACTGTATTGGACGCTGTATTCCTGGTATTGACCATCTCATAGACAGATATGCTGTATTGGTCTTCCTCAGGGATATCATCCCTGCATATCCAAATACTGTAACACTTGGTCAGAAGATTGTAGTCCGTTCCCCTCAAAACCAGAGACAACTGAGATGATAAGCGACGCGCAAGGTAATATACGCCTCTCTTCTCAATGGGATATCCCACGTCATATGTCTTCTGCGGCTCTACATCTATATGTAAGTTAATCTGTATATCTTCTGTAGAAATCTGTGGATTCCTGGCTCGAAATGCCAGATCGAAAAGAGACGTCTTCTCATTCAGATTATTATACTCTGTTGCATCGCTTCGGATCTTCGTATTCGTTCTTCCCGGCGAAACCTCCATGGTGCTGGTTATCGAGTCCACCTCTATAAACTCAGCAATCTCTTTCCAACTATATCCTTGGTACTCTGTGATCGTATCTCGAAGTATAACCGCTAAAACTTCTGCGTATTGTAACAGTGATTTGCTCTGGGAATCTAACCCTTCCATATCACTCGTAACCTGCATCGCGCTGAGCGCTTCCATGCTTCCCCGGAGTCTGTCCATGTTATACCACCTCATAATATAGAAAATAATACCTTTTATGCCAAATCATGGCAAGCTTCTACCTTTTATGATGGTATATAAGCGAAGAAATGTCAATCTAAACCGTTCGACATTTTTCGCCAATTATGCCGTTCCTCCACGCTGCAAATCCACGTCCAAAATCAGCCGATGAGGCACATTCTTCCTCTGTTCCACCATATCAAGGAGTGTATTCACGGAAACCTCTGCCAATAATTCTACATTTTGCCTAACGGCTGTCAACTGCGGATAA
>ERZ808044.865-NODE-865-length-23424-cov-15.470681_pt1 | contig 23424 bp, 19 predicted proteins | sample MGYA00380195_ERZ808044 | MGnify/ENA primary metagenome ERZ808044 (study PRJEB31490, sample SAMN06133423) | mouse gut metagenome | isolation source: Z7_2 | host: mice | place: China: Chengdu | collected 2015-05 ...
TGCAAATGCAGTCTCACAGGTCATGGTGCACAGTGCCACTGTGAGGGCAAGTGCTAAAATTTTCTTCTTCACTTCTTAATTACCTCCTTATCAAAACTTGCAAATTTTGATTAACATAAGGATGACTGGCAAAGCCTGGCATCCACTGTTAACATATGTTTATTAAAACAGGGCCCCAAACCCCTGTTTCAATCCTTGGAAAGTATGCGTTTTTTCTGTATATCGCATTTATGTAGAACGCATACTATATTTATTGTTGAGACAGCAGGTCATCAGTCATCCTCTCTTACAACCTTCAGGAAACATGTTCTTCTCAGATAAGCGCGATCAGACTCTCAACAGGAACCTCATACAGTTGCGCTAATTTACACAGCGCCTTAACCGGTGGAGTAATCCGCCCGGTTTCATAATGAGAATAGGTTTGTCTAATAATATCTAACTGAGATGCGACAAAATCCTGCTTATAGTGATGTGATTTTCGCAGTTCCTTCAAATATCCTGGCAATGTTTGTTGTATTTCCATGGCTTGCTAGATCTCTCCTTTTGTCCTATAAAAGACTTTATCAATAACTTTATACTTATTCTTAAGCTCTATCCTTTTTTGTGTGTCCACGATTAATATACCATGGTATTTTTATAAAGTCAATTTTGTTTTTATAATAGTACATAAATAATTGACATTAATCTGAAAAGGAGAGCTGCATGACATTAAACGAAAACATCAAACAACTACGTCTTGCAAGGAATTTATCTCAGGTAGATTTGGCTAAAGCTCTCGGCGTAACCAAACAAAGTGTTTCAAACTGGGAAAATAATAATATTCAGCCTTCTATAGATATGTTGATCCGCATATCATCTTTTTTCTCTGTTTCTACAGACTATATGCTGGGGCTTGAAGAACGGAAATTTATAGAAATCCATGGATTAACCGAGACTCAATTGGCCCATATCCGGGCCGTTATTGACGACATCCGCGGCAGCGAAAAATCATAATCGGTTCAATATCAGCCATGTAAATTTATGGTATATAGCGGATAATCGTTAATAAAAAAGCCTGATATAAAGACATTTTACACTTTGCTTTATATCAGGCTTCCTAAATTATCTATTTTTTATATTTACAAAACAACATCCGATAAAGGATTTTCACAACAATCTTTGGGCTAGACAAGTTTTCTGGCTTCCTCATACTTTCCTACAGTGGTACCCAGCCCTTCGCATGCCTTTTCCAAAGTAACATGAAAAAATTTCATGGCGCTTTCAATATCCGCTACAAGCTGTCTGGCTTTGCCGCATTCCATTCCCTTTGCAAGCCCTTCTTTTCTTCCTTTTCTTTCGTATTGATCAAATAATTCACACACTGTAATTTCATCCTCCTCTCTGATCTCCTGTTCCTTAAGCCATCCGTCAACATCATCTGTGTCCCATTCTCCTGAAAGAACTTTAAGCATTTTTATAAGTGCCGCTTTGTGCATAATCTTTTTATCAGAGTGATAGTCTTTTCCTTCTGCAAGGAAATCCACTACAATCCGCATATCACTTGTGAACAGCTCCCGTGTTTCTCCAGGCAGTTTCCTCATCTCAAATACGTGAAGCTTCATTTCATCAATATATTTCCATTCTTCTTTCGTTATCTTCCGTTTCCTGAACAGTTGTCTGATGTCACGGCCGCTTCTCCATCTGGAATCCCCCCAGTAGAGCACTAATTCTATTACTGGAAAAGTATTTTTCATTTTTTGTTCATACTGCTCTCTGTAAATCCCCCCTGTATAGCCCGCTTTTCTGAGAAGTATTTTTCCATCTGTTCGACTCTGATTGGCAATCAGATACATAATCCTTACCTGTTCTCCTGCCATTTCATATTTGCACACGTCCTCGTACTGGTTTCGGAGCTTTTCTTTCCCCTGGTAAATCGTCTCTGTAGGCCCGGCCCACAACTTTCCTGCATCCGTTACTTCTTTTCCCTGATACAGCAACGCATTGATGGTATCTGCTGCAATATCCGGATAAGATAAAAACTCTTTTTCAATAATATCTTTCTTTTCTTTGGTTCCTTCCATTCTCCTCCTTTCACAGGAGATGGAATTCTAAAGATTCTTTTCAGTCCAATCAAAATCTCCTGCTTTTCACAATTTCATCTTTGTTATTATGACATCCATTTCATGGAAATCAAATGCTGGCGCATTGATGCACTCACCTTATTGAATTAAGCATGGAATTTTGAATCAGACAGGAAATACCTTTCCTATAATTGACGAGGAATGCCCTCATAGACCGCATTTCACTTTATGCTTAATTTGATAGACAAATTATAGCATACAGAAAATTGTTTATCAATGTTATTTCGTTATTTGTTTTTTAATTTTCACCGTCGTTCCCCTGTCCTTCCAATCTTATCGATCAATCCCTCCCTGACGCTTTCAGGCTCCGGCTCTATTCCGGCTGCCCTTTCAAGCAGCGTTCCAAAAAACTCCTCCATCCAGGAAAAAGGATCATACATCCCTTCCAGTTCCCACTCTGTCTCCGGCAAAATCGACATATTGGAATCATTGACAGTAAAGGTTTCCGGATCATAGTCCTCTGTGTGTTCTTCAAAACTGGCCGTCGTGTAACGGACGCCCCCGTGAATATCATATCTGCTGGCAAAGCCCAGAAACTCCGCCTGAATGTGCTCTGTCAGCTTCAGTCCCATGCAGACCCTGATCCTTACCTTTCCAATCTCCGTATGTTCCGGAAGCTCCATCTGCCATAGAAAGGAGTACAGATATACTTCCTCTTCCTGCCCCATCTGATAATGCTCGAAGGAAAGCTCCGAGACGTTTTCCCCATAATATTGCTCTGCATAACTGCGGATTTTCTCCGTACATGCTTCCCAATCCTTTGTGGCTGAAATTGTCTCCTCCCTTTTATCCTGAATCAGACAGAGAATCTTATTAAAGCCATCGCCGGACATGACCAGATTCGCGGAGGCGTCCCCCGCGGAAATCGTTCCCACCGTCCAGCTTCCCGGCGTATCCATGGAATATTCACCCATCTGCATTCCCCTGTTTTGAGAATATCTTCTGCAAATATATCCCTTTTGCACAGCCCTGAGTGTCATACCCGGATAAATCAGGTTCGGGTTTTCCAGCGTCCCTCCATCCTCCGCCATCAGTCCGTTGTACCATTTTCCCGCTCCCCACAGCTTCTCCGAAATCGTCCACAGACAGTCACCGGGAAGCACCTGATACTCCCGCTCCGGCTCCCTGAGTTCTATGATATCTTTGCTGCTGCCCGGCCATTCTCCGTAGATGAGAGGATATATCTTCTGAAACTCTGCTTCCTCCTTATCCTCCACCACGGTCTCTTCCTGAGAATTTTTTTCCTTTGGCCTTTCTCTTGCCCATATCTCCTCCGACGGCAGAAAAATTCCCGCCAGAAGAAGAATTCCCAGCACCACCATCGTTCCCTTTTTTCCAAAAGCGCCCATCCTATTCTTTAATAATCCCAATCCCATATGCTTGCTCCTTCTCCCAGCCAGATATTTTCCTGCTTATCCTCGCAGGGAAGAACCTCCCCTGCCATCTGTGATTTCTCATACCTGTCCCAGAACTCGCTTTGGGTTTTGAAGGGTGCAAGTGCCTCCGGCTTTATGACCGTACTCAAAATTCTGCTTGTGGGTTCATACGTAATCGCCGCATAAAGAACCGGGTCAAGAGTAAGGCCCACCGCCAGTTCCTTATCCTCTGTCACATAAAAGAAGGGGCGGCTCTCGTAATTCTCTTTTAATTCCTCATCCTCCTGCAAAAACCAGGAGAGAACCAGGTCAAGCTCCTCGTTCGTCCATCCCTCTTCTCCTGTTCTCTCACAATAGCTCTCGTCCCACAATTCAATGAACTCCCGATTCACCTCCAGAATATCCGTAAGCTCATAAGCTTCACCTGTCAATAAATCCACCGTCAGTCCTCTCTCTGTGATATTAGTGTTCCAGACAGGGTTGCCCGCCGAATACAGCTCGTAGAAATCCATACTCAGAAGATATTGGCTGTGATAGGCCACATCGCAGGTCACGTCACTGCAGAAAATAGAGAACTGATCCTCCTGAAAGACTTTCACCTCATCGCTTGGATGAAAATGCCAGTAATTTACCCGATCCATGGCAGTTTCATACATCTGTTCATTAATCTTATTTTGAATTGCATCGTCAATACCTGTCAGGACAGGATATTCCACTGTCAGCACATCCCAATAGTCGTATTCCTCCGAATACTCCACGAAGTACTGCTCTAACTGCACCGTATAGTCCTGATATCCCTTCGGTGAAAATCCCCGGAAAATGGCATATCCAATCCCTGCAAGGCAAATTGCCAGCAGCACCAGGCTCCCGGTCAGAACCAGCCTATTCCCTCTTCCTTTTTTTGTTTGCACCGCCTGATCCGACTGTTCATCCAAAACCGCCGCATTACCGTCATTTGCCAGATTCCCTGCTGTGTTTGTCTCATCCATCATGAGCGCTCCTCCTCTTTTGTCTTTTTTTATAGTTTACAGGAAGAGCACATCCGATTTGTATCATTTTTGCATCAGAATTGCATCATTTTCTGGTCTGCCGTGGTTCTTACTCCTTTTGATATCTCTCGATAATACACTCATGGATGTCTTTTTTCTTATCATAGTTTATTGCTACAAGGAGGATATCTCCTGTGTAGCTTTCAAGCCAATCCGCATATTTCTTATCCTTAATCTGCCTGATTGCTCCCTGAGCAGACTTATTCCATTTCAGCTCTATCAGCAAAGCAGGCCTATCTACATTGCGCCTGGGAAGATAAACCACATCTGCAAATCCTCTTCCACCTGGCAGCTCCCTGAGCGGCTTTGCATAGTATGCCTGCGCACTGGCGTATGCCGCATAGAGAGCACAGGCCATTGAATTCTCATCATTATATTGAATGATTGAAGAGGTATCGCTCCGTGCTTTTGCCACTCCCTCTGCCACTGCATCCGCATCCATTTCCCACGTTTTTTTCAGAAGTTCTTCCGAACGGTTTAAGGCTTCCATAAGATTTCCCCAGCCGCCAACCTTTATCGCACGCAGGAACTCCTGAGCAATCTCCCTGTTGGGAATAAATACATGCTCGCTGCGCTCATCATACGTCAGATAGCCTAAATGTACCAGCAGAGTCAGAACATCATCTCTTGTATGAAATGTGGTCATATCATTCTGAAATGTGGTTGGATCAATCCGGCAGCGACCACCTCCCAGCATTTCTACGACCGCTTCCCTTAGTCCGTCAAAATTTCGCTCAATATAAACTTTAAGCGATTCATAGGTTTCCGTGCCTGTCCAGTAGCTTTTGAATTTTTTCCATGTCAGTGCATCCACTACGGATTTCGGGTTATAGATATGGAACTCTCCCAAAAGATAGCCATCATACCATTTCTCCATCTCTTCAAAATCTACATTGCATTTTTTACACTGCTTCTGTACCTCCTCTTTGGTAAATCCGAAATACTCGCCCAAATCCCTTGGATCTGTCACTGAATACTCATCAAAACTATTAATTGCAGAATGCTCCCCATATTTCTTAATCGGAAGAATTCCTGTCATATAGGCCAGCTCCACATATCCTGAACCTTTAAAAAGCCCCCTCAAAAAGTCAAGATATTTTTTTTGTACTTCCGTATTTTCCTTCTCCAAACGAAACACGCAGTCCCATTCATCAATGATAAAAATAAATCCCTCACCTGTACGGGAATAAATCTGTTCCAATACACCGGGCAGGCCATAAGGATCATTCTCAAAATCAGCACATCCTCCAAATTCAGTCCTCAATTCTCTGATAATCATTTCCTGTATTTTACTTATAAATATAGAAACATGTGATTCGTCAAAGAGAAATCTTTGTACATCAAAGCGGATTACATTATGGCTATTTAAGTTGTTTCTGTACCTTTCTAACCGCTTTGCTTCCCTGTCCGGATTGGTGGCTGATAGGTTCTCCTTCTTCTTTGACACCTCAAGAGAGCCAAACAGTTCTCCTGAATTACAGCCTTTACTGTAATAGGCAACAAGCATATCTGCCGCCATGGATTTTCCGAAACGGCGCGGTCTGCTGACGCATATATTCTTCCGCTGTGTTTTGAGAACGCTGTTTGTATAATTGATCAATTCGCTTTTATCCACATAAATCAGCGAATCCACCGATTCTTTAAATGCCTGATTTCCGGGATTCACGTAAATGCCCATGACCTCGCTCCTTCTGATACATACTTTATATTTACCACAATTTCATCTCAGATTCGATTATTCCATCATTATAAGACATTTCAGACAGAAACACAATTCCGCTCAAAAAAATAACTGCCTGGCATCAATCTGCCAGACAGTTATTTTTTATGCGCAGGGGCGCACAGCGGAATTTGCTGCTTACGCAGCACACGCCACGCGCGGCGGATAGGGGGAACATCTCCCCTATCCGATTTAGTCAGTCTGCTGATTATTCAGCAATATCAGCATACATGAAGTACCAGTAGCCATAAGGTGAATGCCAGGAACCGGTGATCTTGTCGCTCTGTAACCAGAAGTCATTGTAGTAAGCAACAGGGATACAAGCGGTTTCTTCCATCAGGATATCCTCTGCCTTATGAAGTGCCTCAGAACGCTCTGTTGCATCAAGAGTAGTTCTGGAAAGCTCCATAGCTGCATCGTAATCTGCGTTGTTGAACTTACCATCGTTGTTTCCGTTGGTGGAGTAAAGCAGATCCAGCATATTGGAAGGATCGCTGTAGTCGCCAACCCAGCCGTTACGGGACGCATCATAATCACCGTTACGACGCATAGGGGTAAAGCTTGCCCACTCTACGATATCTACGGTAACATCAATACCAAGCTCGCCCCATGCCTGCTGTAAATACTCAGCTACCACTTTGTGGTATCCGGCATCGTTGGTGGAGTAGGTGATGGAAGGAAGACCCTCGCCATCAGGATAACCTGCATCTGCAAGAATCTGTTTTGCTTCCGCAAGGTTTGCCTCATAGTTTGTGGTGTCAATGTAGGGCTGCCCGCCGTTTGCATTGTCCATGAACTGGCTTCCGTCGGTATCGATCCAGCCGGGGCCCATGAAGTTGCTGGCTGCGGAGTAGGTTCCCTGCATCAGAGTACCGGCCACATACTCACGGTCAATGGCAAGGCTTAATGCCTTACGTACCTGAGGATCGTTGAAAGGCTCTCTGTCACAGTTTACGCTCAGATAATAGGTACCGATAATGGGATCTACATAAAAATCAGAATTTCCGCTTAAGGAAGGGATTTCCTCTGTAGGAACATCCTTGATGAATAACACTTCGCCTGTCTGGTATGCGCTGTAAGCAGCGTTGGAATCCTCGATCAGGTTAAACTTGATTCCATCGAGCTTGATCGCGTCTGCGTTCCAGTAGTTAGGGTTCTTGCTCATCATGATGTAGGAGCTGGGTACCCACTCGGAAACGTAGAAAGGTCCGTTGGAGATATAGGTCTCAGCGGAGGTTGCCCACGCATCGCCGTTTGCCTCGATGGTTGCCTGCTGTACAGGGCTTAAGGTTGCAAATGCAGCCAGGCTTCCAAAGTAAGAGCAGGGAGCATTTAAGGTGACAACTAAAGTCTTGTCATCCTCAGCCACTACCTGAAGGGCATCTAAGTTGCCGGCAATGGCATCTTCATAGCCCTCTACCATGCCGAGAACTGTCTCTGCATAAGGAGCAGCTACCATGGGATCGCATACTCTCTTCCAGCTGTAAACAAAATCATTTGCGGTGAGGTCTGTTCCATCGGACCACTTAAGTCCATCTCTTAAATGGAAAGTCCATGTAAGGCCATCCTCAGAAGTCTCCCAGCTCTCAGCCTGTCCGGGAATCAGTTTGCCGTCCTCATCTACTGCCAGAAGGCACTCGAAGGAGTGAAGCAGCATATTGCCGCCGTCTACCGCACTGTTCAGTGCCGGGTCAATTGTCTCAGGATTCGGTCCTACCTGTACGGACAAAATCTTTTCTCCTGTGGAAGCAGCCCCTGTATCCGCTTCTGCCTCTGTCGCATCATCAGTTGCTGCATCCGCAGCGTCATTCGCTTCTTCTGCATCTGCTGCATCGTCAGCTGCAGCATCCTCTGTTGCCGCGGCATCGTCAGTACTTCCGGAAGTATTTCCGCTGTCATTGCCGCCGCAGGCAGCCAGTCCAAAGACCATCGTTGCTGCCAGCAAGAGTGCTAATACTCTTTTTTTCATAATGAATCCTCCTTATAAAATTGGTTTTCTTTATATAAACATACAGATGAATTACATCCGCATATGTTTACCTGATTTGAATAACTTTAATTTAACTTATCAACATGGTGACAGGCCGCAAAATGGTCTTTTTCCACCTCACGCCACACAGGCGTTTCTGCACCGCACTGCTCTGTTGCATAAGGGCATCTTGTCCTGAATCGGCATCCCGAAGGGGGATTTAGGGGGCTTGGCACATCACCCTCAAGCACGATACGCTTGCTCTCTCTTGCCGTCTTGGGATCCGCAATGGGAATGGCGCTGATCAGGCTCCTCGTGTAGGGATGAAGCGGTCTGGTAATCAGCTCATAGCTGTCCGCAAGCTCCACCATATTTCCAAGATACATAACGCCAATCCGGTTGGAAATATGTTTTACCGCCGAAAGGTCATGGGCGATAAACAGATAGGTCAACCCCATTTCAGACTGTAAGTCCTCAAACATATTGATAACCTGAGCCTGGATGGAAACATCCAGCGCGGAAATAGGCTCATCGCAGACGATAAACTCCGGCCGCACCGCAAGGGCTCTTGCAATCCCCACCCTCTGTCTTTGCCCGCCGGAAAACTCATGAGGATACCGGTTGGCATGCTCGGAGTTTAATCCCACTCTCCGAAGCATTTCTATAATAATATCGTATCTTTCCTGTTTACTGGAAGCCATCTTGTGAACGTCAATGGCCTCCCCCACAATATCGCCCACTGTCATACGTGGATCCAGGCTCGCATAAGGATCCTGGAATACAATCTGCATCTTCTTCCTATAAGGAAGCATGTCTGCATAGAGCTTCTTTTCCACATCGAAAATCACATCCCCATCATAGACAAACCTGCCTCCGGTAGGCTCATAAAGACGAAGCAGGCTGCGTCCTGTGGTAGTCTTTCCGCAGCCGGACTCTCCCACCAGGCCCAAGGTTTCCCCTCTGGAAATGGTGAAGGAGACATCATCCACAGCCCGGATATATTTCTTTTTCCTGCCATAACCGCCGGCTGGAAAATATTGCTTTAAATGTTCAATCTGAACCAGATTTTCACTCATTAGCGGCTCCTTTCCCCTGACTTCTCCATCTCCTCTTTCTGATTCAGCCAGCACTGGGTATAATGAATCTCCCCAAACTCCGTTACGGGAGGCATTTCCCTTAAGCAAATCTTCATGCACTCCTCGCACCTGGGAGCGAAAGGACAGCCCTTGGGAGGATTTAAGAGATCCACCGGCGTTCCCTCTATGGGAATCAGCCTCTCATGCTCTTTGGTATCGATTCTTGGAATGGAGCGGAGCAATCCCCTGGTATACTGATGTTTGGGATTGTAAAAAATATCATCCGCGGTGCCGTACTCTACAATCTTGCCTGCATACATAACCGCAATTCTCTCGCACATGCTGGCAACCACCCCAAGATCATGGGTAATCATGATGATCGCCATTCCCAGCTTATCCTTCAGCTCCATCATCAGCTCCAGAATCTGGGCCTGGATCGTCACGTCAAGAGCTGTGGTGGGCTCATCCGCAATCAAAAGCTTGGGTTCACAGGCCAGCGCCATTGCAATCATGACTCTCTGGCGCATTCCCCCTGAAAGCTCATGAGGATACTGTTTCAGCCGCTTCACCGGTTCATTGATTCCCACCAGTTCAAGAAGCTCCTTTGCCCTCTCTTTCGCCTGGGCTTTATTCTTGTCCGTATGGAGCAGAATTGCCTCCGTAATCTGATTTCCTATGGTATAGACGGGATTTAAACTGGTCATGGGATCCTGAAAGATAATGGAAATCTCATTTCCCCTGATCCCTCTCATTTCCTTCTCCGTCATCTTCTCTATCTGATGTCCGTTAAACTCCAGAGTGCCGTCCACCAGTCTTCCGGGATATGCGGTAAGTCCCATCAGGCTGTAGGCTGTCACTGATTTGCCGGAACCGCTCTCTCCCACGATTCCCAGCACTTCTCCCTCCTTTAAATGGATGGACACATCGTTTAACGCCTTTACCTCCCCTGCCGGAGTAAAAAAGGACAATCTTTCATTTTTAATATCAACTAGATATTCTGACATAGAAATCCTCCATGCAGCCGATCGCCGCTGCCTTAATTTTTCAACTTGGGATCAAATGCATCCCTCAGTCCGTCCCCTAACAGGTTAAAGCTCAGTATAATAAGGCTGATCAAAAGCGCCGGAATAAACAAAAGGTACGGGTAAGTATTCATACCGTTGATGGCATCACTTGCAAGACTTCCCAGGGAGGGAAGAGGAACCGCCACGCCCATTCCAAGAAAGCTTAAGAAACTCTCCGTAAAGATGGAAGACGGAATCTGCAGGGTAGTGGTAACGATCAGGGTTCCAATACAGTTGGTGAGCAGATGCTTTTTGATGATCCTGGCATTGCCCACGCCAAGGGCTCTTGCCGCAGTCACATACTCGCTTTCCTTCAGCATCAGGATCTGGCTTCTGACCATCCTGGCCATACCAACCCAGTATAAAAGGGCAAACACCACGAAGATACTGATCAGGTTCTCACCCACAATGCCCACCCAGCCAAAACCGGGAACGGTTTTCAGATTTCCAAGAGGCGCTTTCAGGGCAAAGGATAAAAGCACGATCAGAAGAATATCAGGTATGGTATAGATGATATCTACAATACGCATCATAATCAAATCTACCCAGCCGCCGAAGAAAGCGGCAATGGAACCGTAGGCGGAACCAATCACCAGAATAATACCGGTTGCAATGAGTCCTACCAGAAGGGAAATGCGGCTTCCCATCATAACACGGATGGCATAATCGCGTCCCATCTTATCCGTTCCAAAGATATGGGGAAATACTTTTTCTCCCGCATCGATCCTTGCCTGCTCTTCCTCAGAATATTCCATCGGCGCCAGGTTGTTGGCCCCCTTCATCTGTTCTTTATAAGAGTAGGGATAAAAGGATGGCACGATGAAAGAAAATATCATAACCAGAATGATGACCACCATGCTCACCATCGCCACCTTGTTTTTCAGAAGACGACGCATACCATCCTTCCAGAAACTTATGCTCTCCCGCATAATCACCTGGCTCTGTTTTTCTTCCTCCGTAGCCGGCAGAAAATCTTCAGGATTAAGCTTTAACTGAAAACTGACCGGATTCTGTTTCATACTGTATGTACTCCTTACTTTAACTGCAGCCTTACTTCCGTTTTTGAACTACAATGATTGAATGCAACGATTTTTTATTTCAACTGGATTCTGGGATCCACAATCTTGTAAACAATATCCACTACCACGTTCATGATCACGATAAGAGTGGCAAGGAAAATGGTAGTCCCCATAATCAACGTATAATCACGTCCGTTGATGGCTGTGATAAATTCACCGCCAAGACCCGGAATCGTAAAAATTTTCTCAACTACAAAGCTTCCTGTTACGGTATAGGCAAGCATGGGGCCTACATAAGTAACGATGGGCAGAATTGCATTTCGGAGAGCATGCTTAAACAGGCTCATAAATCCCGAAACACCCTTGGCCTTGGCCGTACGCATATAGTCCTGCCCCAGCACATCCAGCATGGAGGAACGCATCAGACGCATAATATAGGCCGTGGGATAAAAAGATAATGCCATAACCGGCATAATATAATGCTTCCATGAGGTAAGTCCCATGGTAGGCAGAAGCCTTACCTTTACGCCAAGGAAATATAAGAGCAGTGTGCAGATTACAAAGCTGGGTACCGCAATCCCACAAGTAGCAATCACGCTGATCAGGCTGTCAAGGAATTTTCCTCTTTTGAGGGCAGCGATACACCCTAAGGGAATACCGATCAGCAGGGCAGTCAGCACCGAGACGCCGCCCACTCTGGCGGAAACCGGAAATTTCATCAGTATAATGGAGGTAACGGTACGTCCCCTCTGCTTTAGGCTGTCCCCGAAATCACCGTGCAGGGCGTCCGTCATGTATGTAAGATATTGCTGGAACAGGGGCTTATCCAGACCATATTTCGCTTCCAGCGCCGCCGTTGCCTGGGGGCTGATGGCTTTCTCCGAAAGGAAGGGTCCGCCCGGAACCATATTCATCAGAAAAAATGTGATGGTCGCAACTACCCATATCGTGATCAGCGCAAGGCCGATTCGCTTTGCAACATACTTTACCATACCGACTACTCCTTGTTATAATCCAAATATACTTGTATACAACCAATATTAAAAAAACCCTTTTGAAACAAAAAAACGATAGTGTTTTACAGCAAACTCTATCGTTCACCCTATAGCTTTGATATTTTACTTGATTAAACTGTGATTGTCAATTCATTTTCAAGATTATGTTTGTTTTTGTTTGATTTTTGTTCTTTATCTTGCAAAAAGTGCTAAAACAACGGACGGCCCGCTTCGCGAACCGTCCTTATGTTAAAAGACTACAGCATCACTGCCATAGCCTTTTATTACCTATCCTTATACCATTTTTGCTGAAACCTTCTACATATTTTTTACAATCAAAATCCGATCTCCCGCCTTCACCTCGTCAGAGGTAAGCTCGTTGGTCTGCTTGATCACTGATACAGGCACGTAATAGCGCTTTCCGATATCCCACAGGCTGTCTCCCTCCTTCACCATATACACGGCGATTCCCGGAAGGGACTCCATCTTTTCCATATCCGGCTCTGTCACAAGCACTTGCTCCACAATCTTTTCCTGCCACCGCTGGTAAACGTTGGATCTGAAATAGAGGACACATTTCACATCCACTTCCCCGTTGTCAATGATCGCCACTGTCACCTGATCCACAAAGGACTGTACGGGGTAAATGCAGTTTGCGTTAATTCCTTCCGCCTCCAGCACATACTGGAAAGGAATGGTTCCCTTAATCACACCGTACCTGTTATCCTCATTGCTGCTCTCATAAAAAATCTGCATATTCACCACACCGGTGAGCTCAATTCCGCCTTCTGTGATATTCTGCCCCGTCACCTGCAGACTGCTCATAGTGTGCAGAATCTTGTGCAGCATGGCTTTTTCATCCTCGCACTTAAAATGTCCGGAGAGCTTGGTTTTTCCGCTGCTCCTTGACAAAAGCCTTCTGAAATCCGCGTTCTTTTCCACTGCGGAAACTTCCTTTACCACACCGTAAACATCCGAGAGAATATCAATCTTTTCTTCCTCGTAAATACAGATATCCAAATCCAGGCACTGCTCAAAGGTGATGACTCTCTCCTCCCCATCGAAATCCGGCCTTACCTCTACCTCCCGCTCCTCGCTCTGGAAACGGATCTCCGGTATCATCCCTTCCCGTGCTCCGGGGCAGTCCAGGCTTCCTGCAAAGGGCAGCGTGGTTTCATAATGGCAGACTTCCTCATCTTCCCCTTCTCCTCTGTAGAGGAAAAAGACCCGCAACTCTCCCTGCACACCGATCTTATCCTCCAGCACCTTGAATTCCACCGCCTCCGGCATGATCTCTGACCAGATCATGGACTGGATATTGGGGAAACTTCCCGGAATCTCCACTTCCTCTTTTACCCTGAAAATGTCTTTCTTTTTGATGGCCATAGTGGCAATGTCCAGCGATTTTTTCCGAAACTCCACTGGCTCTTCGCTGTACAGATCCACAGCCGTTTCCTCATCGCAGATTTCCTCGCAGGTGAGCATAAGGGTTATCACCGACTGCACACTGAGCTTTCTGGAATTGATCAGACCAATGCTTAAATCCTCCAGCTCCCAGCTTACATTCACGCTGTCTCCACCCCTGATTCCTTCCATAAAGACCATTTCCTCAAAGGGAATGTCTCCTTCCATAAAGGCTACATCATTTCTTCCCGAACCCGCCGCTGCCTTTTCCGTCAGGTAAAGCACATGGAAGGCCAGCCTCCCTTTTACATTTACATGGTCATCTGACACTTTTACTTCTTCAATTACCACATTTCCTCTATCCATGATCAGCCTTGCCGCATCCGGCCTGGAATCGGATATGATCACATCATCCTCAAGCGTCATCTGAGTCTGCGCCTTGCACCTGATACTGTCCATATGTATATTCCGTTTGATCAGCTCCACAAAAAATACCTCCCTGGGGTCTACTTTACTTAAGGACTGTTCCAAAAAGGTTTTGGACAGTTCCTTTGGTCTGCTTACCGTAAATATATGCCCCGGGGAGGAAACTTATGCGCAAAAGCTATACTCTATTCTTTCACACCGCCGACCAGCTCCGCAATATCTTCAACTCCATACTTCTCCATATATTTTTCAATCCCCTCTATGATCTCCATTGTCGTATAAGGATTGACAAAATTCATGGCACCCACAGCCACCGCGCTTGCCCCTGCCAGCAGGAATTCAATGGCATCCTCCGCCGTGGCAATGCCTCCCATGCCGATCACAGGGATTTTCACCGCATGGCTTGCCTGATACACCATCCGCACCGCCACCGGCTTAATGGCAGGGCCCGAGAGTCCGCCTGTCTTGTTTGCCAGCACAAAGCTTCTCCGGTGCACGTCAATTTTCATCCCGGTAAGAGTATTGATCAGGGAAATGGCATCCGCCCCTGCTGCCTCCGCCGCCTTTGCCAGTTCTGTGATATCCGTCACATTCGGGCTCAGCTTCATGATCACCGGCTGCCTGGCTTTTGTCTTGATCTGAGAAGTAATATCATAAAGACTCTCCGTCTTCTGCCCAAAGGCAATGGCCCCTTCCTTCACGTTAGGACAGGACACATTGATCTCCAACATATCCACCGCTGTATCTCCAAGGCGCTCCACCACCTCCAGATAATCCTCCACGCTTTTTCCGCACACATTCACAATCACTTTTGTGTCAAACTGCGCAAGAAAAGGAAGATCTCTCTCAAGAAACACATCAATGCCTGGATTCTGCAGGCCAATGGCATTGAGCATGCCGCCGTAAACCTCCGCCACCCGGGGCGTAGGATTTCCCGGCCACGGCACATTGGCAACACCTTTAGTCACCACTGCCCCAAGCCTGTTTAAATCCACAAAATCACTGTATTCCATGCCGGAACCAAAGGTTCCTGAAGCCGTCATCACCGGATTTTTGAACGTCACTCCGGCAATTGTCACTCTGGTATTTATTCTGTTATTCATATCAGATGTCCACCTCCCCTGCCTCAAACACCGGCCCTTCCGTACATATCCTGGCATTATTTACGTGGGAATGGGCGTCCTTGCGGGTGGTTTTGCATACACAGCCCAGGCATGCTCCCACACCGCAGGCCATCCTCTCTTCCAGAGAAAGATAGGCCGGGATGCCCTGCCCGCCGTTCTTCTCCCGTGCAAATGCCTTCACCCCCCGCAGCATTGGCATGGGGCCGCAGGCCATGATCACATCCGCCTCCACCTGCTCCTTTTCCATGGCAGTGAGCACATTGCCTTTGGTTCCTGCGCTCCCATCCTCAGTGGTAATCAGGACTCTGCCGTACTTCTCCAGATCTTCTTTCAGGAAAAGCTGATGATTGCGGTAGCCTGCAATAATTGTTACATCGTCACCCGTAAGTTCCTTAGCAAGCTCCAGAATAGGCGGAATGCCGATTCCTCCGCCCATCAGAACCACTCTTTTTCCCCTGGCTGCCGGGGTCGGAAAACCATTTCCCAAAACACCCAGCAGCATGGCTTCCTGCCCCGGCCGCCAGGATGCAAATTCCGCTGTCCCCACGCCCGCAATCCGGTATACCAGCCGGAGAGCCCCCCGCTGCCTGTCCACCTCGCAGATACTGATGGGGCGCGGCAGTAGATGTGACTTATCCGCAGGATATACTCCCACAAACTGCCCGGCCTTTGCCTGCGCCGCCAGATCCGTGGCCAGCCACATATCATAGATTTCCGGCGCCAGCATTCTCTGGGAGAGCACACTGGCTTTGACTTTTTGTTTTTGGCTCATTATATATTCATGTCCTTTCTGTGATTTATCGTTGCTTTTGCTCTACTACACAACAGCCTCTGTAAGCAGTCGGTCTCCAAGAACAATATCCTTTACTCCAATTTGTCTGGAACTTTCAGAATAAATATCACTGCTCTGTGCAGAAAATTTGAGCAGAAAATAGTTATACAGTCTAGTTTCAAACAGGCGATTAGCCAGCAGTACTTTAGAGTTTTTCACTTTGACAAAACCAAACATCCTTGCATTTTGAATTGCTTCATCATCAGGATTATAAGCAATGCTTTGTCCCTGAAACAGTAAATTTGAAATGATATCACTAAGTTCGGGAAAATCATTCAATTTACCGACCAGTGACTCAAACAACGGGTTTTGATCTTCAAGTAACAACTTTACAGCTTCCAGAAAACCAATTTTTGTCCACACACTACTCTTATCCCGAAAATCACTCATATCAGTAACACGTTCATCCATAAACTTACAGAGACGCGAAACTAGATAAGGATATCCCGACGTATAGTCATAAAGAAGACATGAAATTTCATTAACATCCATGCCCGTATGATGATCTGCTTCATATTCCTCCAGCATTCCCGAAATGTCTTTTACAGAAAAGCTCATGTCTACCAGGAAATCTGCCGCGATGTTCCAGGGGCTATTCGTCTTATGTTCATTTTCAGGACGTATTTTTCTATTGATATTACGAATATCATATACGCCTGCAAGGATAACGGACTGGAAAGTAGGCGTTACATCGCTGTCAAGATAACAGGCTCTTATCTGCGCCAGAAAATCAAGGAATACCTGGTTATTTGCAGCAGTGTCAATTTCATCTATAATCAAAACAACTGATTTTTCTGATTGCCCGCACCATTCGCTGAAACATTCAAACATTTCTGCCATTCGGGCATTCTGGTATGCGGAATCTGCCAGTCTGGTCAGCTTTTCTTTTATTTTACCGTCAACATCAGGCATCCGGCGTATTCTCCTGTTAATTTCCCGCGCGAACGCATGAACAAACGAATTTCCATCCGCATATTCATCTGATTCAATATTCTGAAAATCAAGGCTGATGACCTCATAATCTTTTTTCAAAAAATCTACAAGAGCACGCAGTATTGTTGTTTTACCGTATTGTCTTGCTTTATTTATTGTAAAATATTGTCCCTTCTCTACCATATCCCTGATTTCTTCAAGTCTCTGGCTTAAATTAACCATATAATGCCTGTCAGGTCTGCAGGCACCATTCACATTAAAAACTTTTCCCATTATAAATCACCTACAAGCTGTTCAAACTCAATCTCATGGCGCAAAGGTATGGAATTTTCACCGATCAACGGGATTTCCGGTTTCAACTTTCTTGAAATATCCAGGGCATTGCGAAACAGATTTGCCATATCAAAGCCTCTTTTTTGATAAAAGCGAATGGCATTAATATTGTCATTTGTCGTTATAACAACAACTTTCCGACAGCCTCTTTCCTTCGCCTCCCGCAAAATATGCTCTGTAAGCCTGGTTCCAATCCCCTTTTTTTCCTGCAAACTGTCAAGAGATGTTATTTCCAGTATATCATCATAAACTATATACGTCACCAAACCAATAATTTCGTCCTTTTCCCTAAAGAAAAATCCCTCTGTATCAGTCATATCGATTTTTTTGCCACGTATAATCATTATTGTAGTATACCAATGCTCTTTGATAAATGTGTTAATCGCCTCTCTGTTATTGTCAGTAATTCTTTCAAAAACCATACAGGGCTCCTTTTCAATTTTCACTCAGCCTTTCTTCCTATACACAATCTTTCCACCGCAGATCGTATCATAAACCACTCCGGGGAGCTCCTCCCCAATAAACGGGGAATTGGCCGACTTCGACGCAAACTCCGACACTATCCAGGTCTCCTTCGAATGGAACAATACCAAATCTGCCGGGGCGCCTTCTTCTATCCTGCCGCCGGAAAGCCCGTAAAGCTCACATGGCGCAGTGCTCATCCGATGAATCAGCTCCGGCCAGGTGAGATACCCTTTTTTTACCAGCTCCCGGATTCCCAGAGACAAAGCGGTTTCCAATCCAATGATTCCGCTTGGCGCCTGCGTAACAGGCTTTTCCTTTTCCTCCCGGCTGTGAGGGGCATGGTCTGTAGCGATCAGGTCAATCGTGCCGTCTTTCAGCCCTTCAATAATCGCCCGACGGTCCCTCTCCTCCCGAAGCGGCGGGTTCATCTTTGCCAGAGTCCCCTTTTCTATTGCAGCTTCCTCTGTCAACGTAAAGTGATGGGGGGTGGCCTCCCCATGGACATGGGCCCCCTTTGCTTTGGCCTGCCTGAGCAATTCCACCGCCTCTTTGGTACTAATATGCTGAATTACCACCTCCGCCCCGGTTTCAAGCGCAAGCTCCAGGTCTCTTTTTACAAGGTCAATTTCCGCTTCCCTTGGGGAACCGCCAATCTGATAAAATTCCGATGCCCTTCCCCGATTGATACCATTATTGGCTATCATGGCCGGATTTTCTTCATGGAAGCTGATGGGTCTTCCCAGCCTTTTGGCCTGTATCATAGCCTCCCTTACCAGCTCTCTGTCCAGCAGGGGAATTCCGTCATCCGTAAAACCTGCCGCCCCCAGCTTTGCCAAAAGCTCCATGGGAGCCAGCTCCTTTCCCGCCATCTTCAGGGTCACATTGGCGCTGCTATTTATATGGATATCCGTTTCCTTTCCCTTATCCAGCACATAGGCAAGGGTCTCCAAATTATCCACAGACGGCTTTGTGTTTGCCATCAGCACGATTTGCGTAAACCCCCCTTTGGCTGCCGCCTTTGCTCCGGTATGGATATCTTCCTTATAAGTAAAGCCCGGATCTCTGAAATGCACATGGGTGTCTGCCAGCCCGGGCGCAATCATAAGTCCGGCAGCATCTATGATCTGGTCTGTCTCAATATCTGTCTCTAAAGCTGATGGTTCCTTTGAAGCATCAACCTCCATCTCTTTCTTCTCAATAATACTGAAAATTTTTCCATCCTTAATCTGGATGTCTCCTCTGTAGAGCCTGTTTTCCACAGGATCTATTATGGTGCCGTTTTTAATATAGAGCATGGGTTCTCCTTACTTATAAATTTTTTCTATGATACACTCGTGCCGTCTTGTTTCTTTTTCATAATTAACCGCAACTAAGAGAATATCTCCGCCATAATTTTCGATCGCTTTCATATATCTTTTCCGTTTAATTTGAGCAATCGCGCCCTCTGCAGATTTATTCCATTTCAATTCAACAATAATCGCCGGCTTGTCAGATAATCTGCGCGGGATAAATACCACATCCGCATAACCATTTCCTGCTGGCAGTTCCCTGATTTCAATATAGCTGTCTCTTGCACTATAATAACCAAACAATATCACGCTGGTTAAAGACAGTTCGTTGTTGTAACTTATCTGCGATGCTACTTCCATATGAATTTCATCAATCAGCCTTGCCACCTGCTCCGCATCCTGACGCAAAGTTGCTTCTAACAGCTCATCTGATTTTCCTATAGCTTTTACAAGCTCCTCTCTGCTACCATTTCTGATCGCCCGCAAAAACTCTTCATGAACTTCATCATTCGGAATTGAAACTGATCTTCCTGCCTCATCATACGTCAGATAACCAAGATGAACCAACAACGTCAGCACATCATCTTTGCTTTTCAGCGAAGTCATATCATTTTGAAAGGTTCCCGTATCAATCCCGCAGTCTCCTCCGCCAAGCATATTGATAATTGCCCCTTTCAATCCATCTATGTCCAGATCGATGTACAATTTAAGTGACTCATAGGTTTCTGTCTGAGTCCAGTAGTTCAGGAACTTACCGCTTATCATTAACTCCGCAATAGAATTCGGATTATATATATGTCCTCTTCCGCTGAAATGATATCCGTCATACCATCTGCGTGTCTCCTCGAAATCAATCGAATACCTGCCACATATTGTTTTAACTTCCTCTTCCGTAAAACCAACATATTCTGCCACTGGCCCCGGCTCAAGCATAGTAAATTCTTTAAAATCCGTTAATGCTGACTGTGTTCCATATTTTTTAATGGGCAGTATTCCTGTCATATAAGCTGCTTTGACAATTTTCTCTGTCTGATTGCTTTTAAACAAGCCTCTCAGGAACTGAATATACTCCTTCTGTAATGCAACATCCTCCTTTGCTTCCCGAAACAATGCATCCCATTCGTCAATTATTATGATAAAACTTTTACCTGTAGAGGCATTAATTTTTGCCAGTATTTTGGATAAAGATCCGGTTTTTGCCAACGCGCAGAAAGGATAGATGCCTGTTAATTCCTCAATCACATCTTCCTGCAGCTCCCGAACCGTATTTTTTATGTTTTCCGCATTTGATATAAACCACGTAATATCCAGATACAAAACATCATATTTATTCAAATGTACACCAAAGGAATCACATCCTGATATTTTCAGGTCTCTAAATAATTCTGATGAATCACACCCCTTATCATAGTAGGCGGAAAGCATTTTAGCAGCATAAGATTTTCCAAATCTTCGCGGACGGCTTACACATGTCAGACGCCTTGTAGTGTCGATCGTACTGTTAATATAGTCAATCAACTCTGTTTTATCGACGTAAAAACCATTCAATATAGACTGAAAACCTGCATTCCCAGGATTTAGATAAATTCCCATATTTGCACACTCCCCTTTCCCGGCAATATGCCGTCCCTGGTTCTTGCCAGGCCAAAGAAAATTCGCTCTCTGCTTACGGCAGCTTTTTCCCTGCGGAAAGATAGATTTCATACCACTCTTCCCTGGTAAGAAATATGTCGGAGGCCTTGCAGATTCCCTGCACCCTTTCCCGGTTAGTGCTCCCCACAATGGTCTGGATTCCGGCCGGATGGCGCATAATCCAGGCAACGGCAATGGCATTGGGTGTTACCTGATACTTTTCTGCCAGACGGTTCAGTACCCTGTTCAACTCCGGAAACTTTTCACTGCCTATAAATATCCCTTCAAACATGCCATAACGGAAAGGAGACCAGGCCTGCAGGGTCATCTTTTTCAGCCTGCAGTACTCAATCAGGCTGCCATCCCTGCTGCATCCCGCATCATTTTGAATATTCACATTCAGTCCCCCGTCAATGGTAGGACAGTGTGCCGCTGAAAACTGAATCTGATTCACCTTAAGGGGCTCGCTTAAACAGCTGTTAAGCAGCTCTATCTGCATGGGATTGTGGTTGCTGACACCAAAACAGCGCACTTTTCCCTCCCTTTTCAAAGTATCAAATGCTTCTGCCACCTCCTCCGGCTCCATCAGCGCATCCGGACGGTGCAGCAGCAAAATATCAATATACTCTGTGTTAAGCCGTTTCAGACTGCCATCCACGGCTTTCAGGATATGTTCTCTGGAGAAATCATAACAGATACCGGGCCGGATGGCGCATTTGGTCTGCACCACAATCCGCTCTCTCATTTGCGGTGTCATGATCCTGCCAAACTCGGTCTCCGCTTCCCCTCCTCCATAGATATCCGCATGGTCAAAGAAGTTGATTCCCGCCTCCATGGATGCCTCCACCAATTCTCTGACCGCCCCCGTGCTGCCAAGCGCCGGAAGCTGCATACATCCCAGCGCAATAGCCGATACCTCCGGTAAATTCTCACTGATACTGATCATCTTCATATTCGTAATTTTCTCCTTCCCACACAAACCTCTAATTTATCATTTCTCCGCCATGACTTTTTACATAGTCATCAAGCTTTTGCAATGTCTTCACATAAATACGAATCGCCTTCTTTAAGTTATCCAGCGCTTCCGCCTCATCCGCCCCATGACAGCTGCCATGTCCTGCAGGCAATTCTAATGCGGTCAGATCTCTCTCCATTCCCGTTCCGAATGCCACCGCTTTCGGAATATGGCGGGCATAGGTCCCGCCGCCCATCACAAAAGGCTCTCTCATAAGTCCTGTTTCCTCCCTCCAGGCGTCCATCAAAAGCCCGATAAACGGATGATTCTTTTCCATATAATAAGGTTTACTCTCACTCCGCTCTGTCACTTCAAATCCTGCCTTTTTTGCCTCCTCTTTCAGTGCCGGTAAAAAATCCCCTGTGGTCATACTGACAGGATAACGGATATCCAGCATCAGTCCTATCCTTTTTTCCTCCATAAAAAGCACGCCCGCATTGCAGGTCAGCCGGCCTGAAATTTCGTCCTGACAGGCAATTCCAATGCCCTCTCCGTACCCGCCACTTCCTGCTTTCTGTAAAAAAGTAACTGCCTTCTCAAGCGGCTCTGAAAGCGGGTATTCCTTTAATTTTTTCGCCAGGATTCCAATCGCATTTATCGTGTTTTCGGGAGACGCGGCATGTCCTCCGATTCCTTCTGCGAAAATATCCACTTTTTCTCCGCCGCTGATCAGCTCTGCCGTTGCCATGTTCGGCACACTGTTGCAGACCGTTCCTCCCTGAATGCTGCAGAGCCCTTCCATCTTTTCTTTGGTTTTCAGCGTGATATGGCAAATACCTTTCTCCCCGCAGCACACCGGGAAACCGCAATCCGCCACAAAAGAATAAGCCGGCGCGGGATTATGGCTTAAATAATGCGCCACATCTCCCATTCCGCTTTCCTCCTGACAGCCAAAAATATGCCGGACGCGGATATTTTTAAGGAGTCCCTGCTCTCTGCAATATCGCAGGACATAATACACGGCAACCGCCGGGCCTTTGTTATCCTGCACCCCTCTTCCAATCAGAAATCCATCCTTCACACTCAGCTTAAAGGGCTCATACTGCCAGCCCTCTCCTGCCGGAACCACATCCAGATGATTCCAGATTCCGATTTCCACCGTTCCTTCTCCCACGCACAGACTGCCGCAATAGCCCTCGTGGTCAAAAGTCTCTATCCCGTCCCGTTTCCCATAAGAGAGCATTTTGTCAAGAACCTCCCGACATTTCTCTCCAAAGGGAGCGGGATTTGCAACCGTTTCTGTCCGGTCTGCAGGCTCCTGCGCCACACTGTCAATCTCGACCAGACCTGCAAGGTCTTTGAGTATCTGCTCCATATGAGCTTCCAGCCAGGAATCTAATCTGTCTGCTTCGCCCGGCCTTTCTGCATTTTCGACTCTTCGATCATCCATTTTCTATTCCTTTCTTTTGCATACAAATACAAAATTCCACTGAACCGCTACCCGAAATCACCATATAAATATACTATAATGCCCTTTGGCATACCGGGTCAAGAAGGAAAAATGCACGGGTCTTTAACAGTTTCAAAATAAGAAAAACATCTTCAGGCCGCATAAAGCCTGTATTTTTTTGTCAAAATTTCTG